>Ga0265295_1002444_pt1 | contig 29416 bp, 18 predicted proteins | sample Munlansysbiofilm_FD_192503 | JGI IMG/M metagenome (GOLD analysis project Ga0265295, IMG submission 192503) | Leachate microbial communities from a municipal landfill in Southern Ontario, Canada - Methane capture system biofilm | ecosystem: Engineered > Solid waste > Landfill > Unclassified ... | reverse complement strand
GGCATCGCCAAACGTCAGACCGCCTCGCTGTATCTGAAACAGTTGGTCCGGATCGGCGTACTGACCGAACTGGATGCGGGGAAGGAAAAGCTGTTCATTCACCCCAAGTTGCTACAACTGCTGACGCACGACAGCAATGCATTTGTTCCCTACGGGAAAGTCGCCTGATGAACGAAGCCGAAACCAGAGCCGAACATATAGACCCCGCACTGCAGGCCGTTGGCTGGGGTGTGGTGGCAGGTAGCCGCATCCGGCGGGAATACCCGATCACTCTTGGCCGGATTGAAGGCCACGGCAAACGGGGCAAGGCGCTGACGGCTGACTACGTGTTGGAGTACCGCAACACCAAGCTGGCGGTGGTGGAGGCCAAGGCGTGGGACAAGCCGCTGACTGAGGGAGTCGGCCAAGCCAAGGAGTATGCCGGTAAGCTGGCGATCCGTTTTACTTATGCCACCAACGGCCAGGGAATCTACAGCATTGATATGGAGACGGGCGATGAAGGTGAGTTGCCACACTATCCCACCCCAGATGAACTCTGGAACCTGACCTTTGCCACCCGCAACCACTGGCAGGACCGCTTTGCTGCGGTGCCGTTTGAAGATCGGGGCGGCTACTTTCAGGGGCGTTACTATCAGGATATAGCCATTGAACGGGTGTTGGAGGCGATTGCCGACAACAAAGAACGTATTCTCCTGACCTTGGCAACCGGAACCGGCAAGACGTTCATCGCCTTTCAGCTTGCCTGGAAGCTGTTTCAAAGCCGCTGGAACCTGACCGACTGGAAAAAGGAAGGCGAGCCGACCCGCCGCCCACGTATCCTGTTTCTGGCAGACCGCAATATTCTGGCAGATCAGGCCTACAACGCCTTTTCCGCCTTCCCTGAAGATGCCCTGGTGCGGATTGCCCCGGATGAGATCAAGAAAAAGGGGAAGGTCCCCAAGAACGGCAGCATCTTCTTCACCATCTTCCAGACCTTTATGAGCGGCTATGGTGACACCCCCTATTTCGGTGACTATCCGCCGGATTTCTTCGACTGCATCATCATCGACGAGTGTCACCGGGGCGGGGCCAATGATGAAAGCAACTGGCGGGGGATTCTGGAGTATTTTGCTCCTGCGGTGCAACTTGGCCTGACCGCCACCCCCAAACGCAAGGACAACGTGGATACCTATGCCTACTTTGGTGAGCCGGTCTACATCTACTCGCTGAAGGACGGCATCAATGACGGCTATCTGACCCCCTTCCGGGTGAAGCAGATCTCCACTACCCTGGACGAGTATATCTACATCCCTGATGATACGGTGGTAGAGGGGCAGATCGAAGCGGGCAGGGTCTACGAGGAATCGGACTTTAACAGGATCATCGAGATCAAAGAGCGGGAAAAGAAGCGGGTTGAGCTGTTCCTGTCCATGATCAACCAGCAGGAAAAGAGCCTGGTGTTCTGCGCCACCCAGGATCATGCCCTGGCGGTGCGTGATCTGATCAATCGGCTGAAGACCAGCCCTGATCCCAACTACTGTCAACGGGTGACCGCCAATGACGGCGTATTGGGTGAACAGCACCTGCGGGACTTTCAGGATAACGAGAAAACCATCCCCACGGTCCTGACCACCTCGCAAAAGCTCTCAACCGGCGTGGATGCCCGTAACATTCGCAACATTGTGTTGATGCGGCCGGTTAACTCCATGATCGAGTTCAAGCAGATCATCGGACGGGGAACCCGGCTGTATGACGGCAAGGATTACTTCACCATCTACGACTTTGTGAAGGCCCACCACCATTTCTGTGATCCTGAGTGGGACGGCGAACCGATGGAAGAAGTTGAAAAAGCGATAAGTCGTCCGCGCCCCATAGAGCCTGGAGAAGTCACAAGAGAAAAGCAGCCGCCAAGACAGAAGGCAAAGGTTAAACTGGCTGATGGCAAAGAGCGCAGCATCCAACACATGAGCGTTACCAGCTTCTGGCACCCTGACGGCACGCCGATGTCGGCCCAGCAGTTTATGGAACTGCTGTTCGGCAGGCTGCCGGAGTTCTTCAAAAATGAGGAAGAGTTGCGGGGGCTCTGGAGCCGACCGGATACCCGCAGGAAACTGCTGGAAGGGCTGGCAGAAAAGGGATTCGGTCATGACCAGCTGGCCGAGATGCAGCGGATCATTGACGCCGAGAAAAGCGATCTGTTCGATGTGCTGGCCCATGTGGCCTACGCCATGCCGCCGCTGACCCGTGAAGAACGGGCAGGCAAGGCCCGCACCCTGATCACCCAGCATTTTAACAACAAACTGCAACTGTTTCTGGACTTTGTGCTGGCACATTATGTTGAAATCGGTGTGGAGGAGCTGGATCAGGCCAAGCTGACACCGCTCTTAAAACTGAAATACCGTGATTCCATCCCCGATGCGGTGGCCGACCTGGGACAGACCCCGGCAGAGATCGGACAGGCCTTTGCCGGGTTCCAGCAGTATCTGTACCTACAGCAGCGCACGGGAAGCACCCAGCCTGCCTGATCGCACCGGCTTTGACCGGTATGGTGTCCCGCTATCCCTGCGACCATCTGATCAGAACGCAAAAAGGCAACCTCAATGATGCTGAGAGGTTGCCTTTAAAATTGGTGGAGGGAACGACGACCTGCCGCAAAACAGTCTCAAAGCCCGCGCCCCTCGTAACTCCTTGATAATAAACGCCGAAGTCATCTCACACAACCATTTCCCGACAACCCGACCAGAGAAATGATTTTCTCCCCTGATTTCCCGGCACCGGACGAGGGTGACGGGTTTGCAATAAAAACGGATACCTGGCGTCGAGCCGCAACAACTTCGAATCCGGTTTTCGGACGCCGGTTCGGTTCCCAAAACGGGAATCGAATTGATGCCCGGATCGGCTTACTGGAGCCCATACTTTTTCTTGAAATCCCCAATCCAGTCTTCGTGTCCGCCCGATTCTTGTATCGCCTCAACAACCATTTGAATGGTCAACCTGCCAACTCGATGACGTAGGTTCTGCGGGATTGCCTCATGTAGAAACGGCCATAACCCGCCGTGCGCCATCCCATCATCCGTTGACCTCAAAAAAGCCGGGTTCCTTGCATCGTGCAGCAATATGAAGGTCCCTTGCTTGGCAAAGGCAAACATCGCCTCACGGAAAAATTGGTAGTAGTTCGCAAACGGACATATAGCCCCATTGACAAGAGTCGTCTCAGAAAAGCCAAGCTCATCCAAGAGCTGCCAATATTTCCTGCCAATATGGTGCAAGTAACATTCGCCAAGCCGGTCTGGATATGGATTCCGACCCTCACAATCACCGCCAGCGAAAACGGAGCAGCCACCAAACTCTCGTTCCACCAGCTTTGCTTCGATAAAGAGGCTGTTGCATGTGCCTGACAGAATAATGTCGATAGACGTGGGTTGGCCGTTGTCCTCGTTAAAGACTGAACGGTCGTCGTGCTCAAAAACCGCCGCGACGCCCCCTCCTGGCCAATCGATACCGAGCCTTTCAATCGCAATCTTCAATGGGCCAAGATCGTTGCGCACAATCAGGGGGCCTATCAGGTTGAAGGCCATCGCCTGGCTGCTTAGCCCGTGATGCAGGTATTTATGCAGAGGAAACGAATCCTCGCCGAGATGTCTCTCCTGTTCTTGGCGGATGTAATCCGCGACATCTTCACAGATGAGATTCATGGGCCACAGATCATGGCGGGCGAGACAGTACCCCATCCTGGGATGGGTTTCGCATCCTCGCTCGCTGAACCATTGTTCCGCAGCCTTACGCAGAGATGCCTCGAAACTCTTGTATCGTGTGTAAGGCCAAGTTCTGGCCAGTTGCCGACTGTTGATGTTCTTCATGGAAGCGCTCCTTGCTTGCCAATCAGCCCTTCAGCCAGTTCCAAAGCATCCACCGGCCAGAAGCATTCTGGTCGCGGGCGGTTGACGCCGGGATGTCCGGCCTGTGGGCGGCAGTTCAGAATCCGGTCGACCCATTGGGCGGGTATGGCGTCCAGGCCGTACACCGCGCCCAGGAGCGCCCCGCAAATGGCTGCGTTGGTATCGGTGTCTCCGCCCCGCATGACCGTATCGACAACGCCCTCTTCAAAGCTCGGGGCATTGAGAAGTTGCCACAGGGCATTTCTGAACGCGATCAACACCCAGCCCTGTTGCTGGACGTAGTCGGCAGGTGGAGCTTCGGCGGCTCCTTGGATAGCGTCCATGAGAGCCGGGTCGACTGCCAGGTCGGCAGCCCACTGTTTGATATTCTGGTAGAGCTTCTCGGCTTCACAGCCCGAGGCAATGGCGTGGGCAATCGCCATGGTGAAAAGCGAGTTCGCCTGCAGGCACACCGGATTGGGATGCGTCAGAGCGGCGTCCTGCCTGGCCCATGCGCCCACTGTCTCCAAAAGGTGGTTGGCCCCGAAAATGCCCAAGGGGCTGATCCGCATCATGGCCCCATTGGCCTGGCTGTCGGGGTTTGGACACCCCCTAAGACCAGCGGAAATGGTCATGCCGCAGTCAAAGGGATCGGAGTCGAGCCAGAATTGATAGGCCTGAAGCGCGGCATCGGGATCGTAGGCTCCACGCTCTGTCAGCATCCGGGCCAGCAGCAGCGCCATTTCCGAGTCATCGGTCGGCTGACCGGCAATGGTGTTCCATGTGCCGCCATCGGCCAGTTCCCGCACGCCTTTCGGGTAGCTGCGACGGATCTCCTCCGGCGACTGGAACTCGACCAGGCTACCGAGGGCGTCTCCGGCAAGTTGGCCAATTAGGCAGCCTTGGGCGCGGGCCAAAGCTGTGGAGTTCTGGTCTGAGTGCACCGGTATCATGATTCGTCCAATATGACTGTGCGGATAACTCTTTCTATATCTTGAGAGGAAATCCCTCCACGCGCTGATTCGCTTGTGACGATCAACGTGCCGTTTTCACCCTCTCCTTCTTCATGCGGCAGGATGCCATTGTCTTTATACCAATTGAGCTTTTCTTCCCAGCGCCTGCGGTAACTCGGAACATGCAACATGCCGCAGTGTTCCCAATAAAACGTTCTGCCCGATTCGATATCCTCAACCGTGAAATCGGGATATTTTGTGGCACTGCCGATGGTCAAAGGATGCTCGTACATGTACTCGACCTTCAAGGCGGAAAGTCTGTCAGCGATGATCACTTCAGACTTTGACCGAACCATTTCACCGCGTGCTGTTCTGTGGATCAGATTTTCCTCGAAGAATCGTCCGTCGATATAAATCGGAGATGGCGCTTCAAAAAGATTTGTCAGTCTGCGGGCCGTCTCGGACCTGTCGTCTGACGAATACTTGCGCAGATCGCCTCTGGCTCCTTGGTGCAGAATAACCACTCGATTTTTCTGCCGAGTCAGGGCCGTGTAGAGCAGCTCTCTGGAAAGCAGTCGACACGGATTTGGCAGGACCAGAATGACGGTACCAAACTCGCTGCCTTGAGACTTATGCACGGTGAGCGCATAAGCCAACTCCAGCACCGGATTTGCTTCCTCGCCGAAATCCTTAGCTGTAAAGTCGTATTTGAAATTCGGCTGTGAGGAGAATTCAACCTCGAGTTTCCAACGCAGATCTGGCAGACCCTTTTTCCAAAAAAAACCGACGGCCATCCCGATCTCGCCGTTTGCAATGTATGGATTGTCCTTTTCCGGATAGACCTTCCGGTGGCGGTTCCATGGCATTTTAGGATCGGTATTCGCCAAGTTGATAACCTTGTCGCCATAGACTATCTCTTCTGGTCCCATCGGCTTGGGGTATTTCCGCCATCTGGCGACTCTGGATGCATCGATTAACTCTTGCCTGAACTGTTTGTGAATTAAACGATTGATGTCGGGAACGCCGTGCGCCCCTGAACGAACGGGTGACAGTATTTGCCAGCCCTCGGACTGTTCGGCTGAACCGAAGTTAAAAAATCGCATCCCATTCCAGTCTTTCCCGCCCAAGGACTCGTCAAACTTCAGAATGTCATCCGGGCCTTCAAGACCAAGTTCATCAACGAGAACGGAGACCAGATTCTCCCTGAGTTCGTCCGAGGAATCCCACTGAACAAAGCGGACATGCTTGCTCTTTCCGGATTTGACGACTTTGTCGAAAACATCGTCCTCACCCGGAGCAATCGGCGATCCGCTGAACCATTCAGCGAGCTGCAAATCTTCGCGTTCTTCACCGGCCTGTCGTCTGCGAATGGTGAGTTCTGCGTATCCAGGGGCGACTCGTGGAAATTTTTCCATAATCCCGTCGGGAGCGAGATGCTTGATCACATCAACAAACGGACGGCCTGCGCCAATCGGGGGAAGCTGTCTGGGATCGCCAATCAGAATCAAACGATGAACACCCTTGAGTGCCTGAATAAGTGCAGCCAACATCTCCTCAGTCAGCATTGAGGCTTCATCGACTATGACTGTTCGAGCCCCGGCCTCGGCAGATTTTTCCGATAACTTGTAGCGACCTGTGGAGCCGTCATAGCGGTCGGGGCTGAGGAACTGAGCGACAGTGAATCCCTTCAATTTGAGGGCGCTGGTGGATTGCTCCATTCGGACACGCGCTTTCCCGGTTGGAGCCAGAAGCAGAATGTCACCTTGCGATATCTGCGGATGAGAACACAGCACCGACAGAAGAGTGGTTTTCCCTGTCCCTGCAGGTCCGATAAGAACGCTGAGGCGAGATTCGGCAAGTTCCTTAAGCGCCGCCGTCTTCTCTTCACGAGCCTTTTCCTCGAGTTCATCGGAACTACCCACACCGTGAACATCAAGATGACAGTCGAGAAGGGTCTTCCAATCGGCCTCGACAACCAATCGCTTGCCTTTGACACGTTTTTGGATGGCGGAGCGAATCACATCACCCATTTCGGCTAAACGGGCAAGTTGCAGCGCAGGGCTACCATCTGCCAGAGGCGTTTCAACTATGGTTTCCTCAAACTGGTCCTTTGCGACATTGATCAAATCACCGTCGACTTCGCACCCTGGCTTGATATCCAGGTTCCGAATCGCGAGCACAACCTGGTCCTGGGGCATCAGAGAATTGCCAGCGATAGCCGCATCCTCCAGGGTTTTTACACTGAGGGCACGCACCCGGCGGGCGTCTGTTCCCGCGTCCAAAGCGGTTGGCTCAGGCAGAGGGTGTTTCTCCCGGATGGTCTCATCAGGGAAAACACCACGGTCAACGGTCCAGACACTTATCGGCGTCGATGTCAGCCTGGTCGTCTCATAAAGCAAGTAGGGATTGGTCAATATGGACAGATCCGAGCAGTCGATATTCGCCTTTTTCCGTTCCTCTTGGACATATATAGTCGTCGCCTGTTCTCTGCTGATTTCAAATCGGCTTATCAGTTTCAGGAGATTGCGGCGCTCTTCGGGAAGACGGCTCCATTTTGTTTGAATGGTCGTTCCGATCCCTTTGGCCAGATCTTTAGGCAGGTGCTTTTGGGGGTCTCGGAGAACTAGATCGACCATGGGCCAAGGATCGACATTCTCGCCAACATTGTCCGAAATCTGTCGAGCGATAAACGTCCCAAGGTCAATACCAAACGCACAAAGCGCTGACGCGAGCCCTGGGCACGGCCCTCTGGCCGTCCATAACTCTCCGACTCGTTGGTCAATCCAGGTCAGACACTTTGCCCAAGGTCCAGGCAAAACTCCAATAGCTTTCCTGAGAGATTCCGCGCAGGACAGTAAGGAAGCGATTGCTGCATCGTGGGTTACAAGCTGCGAAGCGTGTGAAAATTCAAGAAGCCGGTCATCTGGTGAAAATGCGGCGATAGATGCAGGGTCAAAGTCGGAATTGTCAGCAGCCAGTTCTAGAGCCGCATGGTAAGGCAACAAGAAGCCATCTTTGAAATTGGGCCTTATGGAATGCTGCACCATACGCTCCCAAAGCATGGACCGCAGCTTTCCTTTCAGATCCCTGGTCGAGTATTGGTATTCAACTCCTGGGGACACATGCAAAACCCGACCTACGCCGACCAGGATTCTCCTTGCCCCCGCATCTTCGACAAATGGAACTTGCTTGGCGTAAAAAAAACAGAGTGATTCTTCTGGCTTGATGTGGTCGCAAAAACAATCTGACAGGGCCTTTTGGTTCTCTATGGCTTGTATCCACTGAGTGGAGAATCCTAAATCCGGCTCCCGCTGCGGCCGCACATCCAAACCATATGTTTCGCCGAGCTCATCCATCGATTCCCGCAACATCCAAGCGAATGGGACCGCAGGAGCGGAATAGGCGGGATGGCGTAAATCGGTAGGAGCGAAGTGTCCGTGACTCCCCTCGGATGTGTGCTTGTATGGGTGGCTGGCGACCCTCGTGTATTCGAATGGCGACATGAACGCGACCCGCTCAGCCACGCAACAAGGCCATTTTTCTTGAGGCAAGTCCGCAAGCGATTGACCGGCGACCGCTTCCTCGGCGATATCGTTTCTCTCCTGCCCAATCCGTTTGAGCTTGAGGCAAGCCCCGTTAAGCCGTGGATTGGCACAGACTCGTCCATCCCATCCGGAATCGTGCCAAGGCACGCGAATTGATATGTGCTTTTTCGGATACTTCATGATCCCCCCAGAGTCATTCCGCCTCATCCATAATGACCTTCAAATCGTGAAGGTGTGTCTCTACGAAACGGATGCTGGTTTGCTCGTCACCGAGTGATATTGGAATCTCATAATCCTCCGCACTAACAATCTCTTCCCTTAGCTCGGCCATTACCTCGTCGTCGGTTTTTACAAATTCATCGTATTTGGCGGCGCACAGGGGGCAAAGAGCCAGATACTGAGCTTCATGCTCCTTCGGCAGATACTTTCTGGAGAGAACTTCCTTTTTCTCGAAGTAGTGCGCTCCATCGCGCTTCCGGAAAGGCATCTCCTCTTTGCATATCTGGCAGACCATTTGGTCGGCTTCGTTCGTATATTGATTCCGGAGCCATGTGGTCGGGTCAATGGCACCGTTGGTGGTTCGAACACTTCTTTCGCGTTTCTCGTATTCCTTATCGGGCGCGTCGGTTAGTTGCTCGCCAAGACGCTCTTGACGTCGTTCCGGATTGGCCACTGGCCTGGTTGGAAACGTTGGGCGGTCCTTGCGGGCAGCCAAGGCGGCTTTCAATTGCTCGACCTCGTCACGATGGTTTTTCAGGAACTCGATGTCCTCGAGGCTAACTCCGAGTTCTGTCGCGTGTTCACGTTTTCGCTCATCCTCGCTCTGATCAGCACCCTCGACTATCCCAAGACTCTCGGTAAGCTCAGTCGCACCCAAGAACTCATCCAAGAGTTGGTCTGTAGTTATCTCGCCCGGCTTTTCAAGTGAACCATCTTTTGTTGGGACCCATTTTGAGTTTTTCAGCCGAACAAGGATCATGGAACTGAAATATTTGCTCTGTGAACTGTAATAAAACCACTGATACCTGGCTTTGAAAAAGCGTGCGTCCAACTCCAAATAATCCCGCAAAAATCCCCACAACACGGATGCGGAGCTTCTTTGTTCTTCAAAATCTGTGATGTCTTGGATGGCTTCCAGAAACTGCTCAAGACCGTCCAAATCGTAATTTTCTATAGTTTCTGCCCGCGTTGAATACTCCTTTTCTCCATAGGGCAAACCTTCAGATGTCGGCAATTTTCGTGGCAGACGGGAAACACCAAGGTCATGCCAGACATCGATGTCTATATCAGATGAGGTGTACTCATCATGCAGGAACCACACTTCTTGAACACCAGAAAAATACCGTAGCAGGTCTGCTGTGTTGAGATAGATCTCTGTGGGCTTTTTGAATACAGTGTCTCCGGTTGGATTGGTGGCCTTCAGAAATGGCGTTCGCCTTGCCGCCTGGATTACTTTTCTTTTTCCGGCTTCCGAGTCCGAGCCCATGGCGCGAACAATCTTTTGTATATCCGCCTGATGTTCGGTGTCTGGAACCGAGTCTCCGTCAGTTTTGGCGTATTTGGGCAGAACCCTTTCCACGATATCGTCAAAAACATCGGGTTCTGAGAGCCCCAGCCGTTTGAGGAATGTGCGAGCCTGTTCATCGGTGACAATGGACCGGCTCACAACTGGGAAAGCCGTCTCTTCAGGTGGGGGCAAAAAAGCGTTGGGAGTGGTGCCGTCCGGTTTGAAAGGGGCTTCCTGGCTGCCATTGGCAAGACGAAGAATAGGCTTCGAACGCAGAACACCGCCCGGATCACGTTCCCAACGCGGCGCTCTCCAAAGCGCCTCCTGGCCGGATAGATATCCATAAAAATCAACAAACCATTCATCTGGTTGGACAGACAGAAAGGCATTGCTGATTCTTCGGGCTAAACCGTCCGGAGTCACTTCCTCCACGTCAAGTTCGCTAATCAAGTAGGAGCGGAGGTCAGGCGTTCGGTCCTGGGTTATTTCCCCGGCTAGCCATTTTATTGTGGCTGGGGACTGAAACATCTGACCAAGCTGCACCTGGCCCAGTAGTTTTCTGAGATCAGCACCGCGAGCGAGTTTGGCGTTCCCGGCGGACACGAATGAACCGTCATCGGCCGGGAGGAGCTCTTCTTTGATCAACGTGTCTCGAACCGACTCGACGATGGGACAAAACATGCTGTCGTCTGGAAAATCTTCGGTTCTAATCGGAAGCGCCTCAAGAGTGGATACTGAGAGCAAGCCCAGATCCTTTATCTCAGACAGAATGTCTCCGATGAGTTCAGCCGTTTCTCTTACCAGGGTCTCATTCCATTCATCATCTTTCGGGATATTGTCGCGGGATGGTGTTGTCCTGTATGGCCCTTGAATGAGGAATCCGAACCTTGTGGCCTTCTCTGTGGGAAAATAAACGACCAGGGGAGAATCCTTGACTTTGACTATACGTTCGGGATTCTTTCCGGCCTTGTCTTCTGCCTCCAGCCGAAAGCTGACCTCAACACGCACAGTTTCCGAATTCCCCGGTACGGGTACCGGTCGTTCAAAAATGAGCCAGTTTTCCTCCTCGTCCTTGCCGTTGTTTTGACCGATGACGCTGACTTGTCGGGCGGGTCCTCGGGCGATTTCCTCTCGCAGATACACCCCGCCTTTTGAGTTTGGCAGCCTGTACTCGATTTCGTTGATCCTTCTGAGGAACAAAAGGGTTCTGGCGCTCAGGTTGCGGAGGCGAGCGCCGATTTCCTTGCATGCGGTCTCTGGCGATATTTCCGCAGTGTTAAAGGGAAAGTCAAAGAGCGTGGTCCAGGAGTTACCGGCTGGCTTGGAGGTCACCGCGTAAGGGCGCACGTAGTTCTCTATCCTGAAACCTTCTCCGCCGGAGTGGACTTCCGGAGTAGCCGTGTAGGCGTAGACCGACTTGAAACCGATCCCGAACTTTCCTATTTGCGTCAGATCTTCGGTTTTGGTTCCTTCTCCGACACCGCACACCCCTCTGACATCCCGCTCATTGAAAAGACGGCCGTCATGGGTAACTTCCAGCCTGTCGTCGAAAAGGCTGAAGAGTATTCGGGTAGCGCCCGCATCCTCCGCATTCTGAAGAAGCTCGAAAACGAAATGGGTTCGATCTGTGTACAGTCGGCCCAGAAAGGACAGGTGGCGTGTCCCTTGACCGTACTCACGGATATTGTCCTCTCGTATCCTGTCGTAGTCAGTCGGCATTGGCGCTTCCCCCGGAAACATGAATCACACCATACGCAACAGGACCGGCGACGATGTCCGCTCTCTCCAAAGCGATGTCCAGCTCTTGGATTCGTCTTGCGTAGTCCGCCTCTGCGGCGGCAATTTGAGACCGACGCATTTTTTGTATCTTCTCGTTGGTCGCTTGGCTAAGCTGTTCTTCCAGAAGAGCGATTCGCGCTCGGTGACTGGTGGATAGGCTCTCCCGCCGGTATTCAGCCTGTTCCTGGGTCTTTTGCCGGTGTCTGCTTCTCGCGTCGTTCCACAAGCTGTAATGCTGGGCGTCCAAGTCGTCCCAAACTGAAGCGCCAAGGACGTCTGGCATAGCGCCAGGACAATCCGCCGCACTCTCCAAAAGGCGACCAAGATGCTCGGTCACCATGGCGTTCGAGGCGATAGGCTTAAGCACCAAGTCCTCCCTGATGCCGTGAAAGCGCCACTGGTAAATGGCGAATTCGTAGCGCCCAATAGGTATCTCGTTCGACACTACATCCAGATTGGTTATGACCCGTTGTTTGGTATCAAATGACAAGGCCGCCTGTTTGACCAATGGATGGAGGGGCATGATGAAGGCGGCCTCGGGATGCTGCATGGCGCAATCAGACTCAAAGGTGATGGCTAAATGCTGGCTCCCGCCCTTGAGCCAATTTTCCCATTCGCGGTAAGCTGAAGTGTTCTGCCTGGGGAGCTGGTGAAAATCCCGTAAAAGATGGCCACGGGATTCCTGGGCCAGCCGGAGGGTCTTGAGTGGCTTTTCGCCCAGAATAAACTCCTGGTCTTTACCGCACACGCGCTGCAGGTATAGTGTCACCACCCTGCGAAGCGAAGCCGGTGATAGCCAGAAACTCGCTGCGTCGGCAATTTCGCGGTTCATCTGCTCTTGGGGAAGGCGAATGCCAAACAGCTCCGCCTGCTTCTGCTCCAGGTCTTCCTGCTCCTGGATGAGCCGGATTTTGTTGTCGGATAGTTGCTGGAGCTTCCCCTTGCGCTCCTCCTCACTCAGCTCGTAGTTCTCCGCGATGTTTTTGATCTCACGAGTGATTTCCCCGAGTATTTCCTCGCTCCCTCCGAGGGCGTTATTGAAGACCCCGATGCGCACCAGGCACCGCTCGTAGATATCCGCATCCACGGTGCCCGGCGTGATCAAGTTGACGATGGCGACGCTCTCGCTCTTCTGCCCGTTTCTGTCGATACGGCCGATGCGCTGTTCTACCCGCATGGGATTCCAGGGAAGATCGTAGTTCACGATGCAGTCGCAGAACTGGTAATCGAGACCTTCGCAGCCTATTTCGGAAAACAACAACAGGTCCAGGCAGTCCTCATCCTCCTTCGGCTTCTCAAAACGGGCGCGAAGGGACACACGATCCTCATCCGGCGTTCCCCCATGGACCAACCCGACGCGAAAACCGTCCTTGCTGAGATGGTTGAAGAGATAGCTCAGGGTATGCCGGAAGCTGCTGAACAGCATGACCTTGTTGTTCGGGAGGCTTTGCTTGTCGCGGATGATGTTGCGTAAAGCTTCGAGTTTGGGGTCGTTCGCCTCCAGGGTACGAGCCACCTTCAGCAGATTCTGGATTTGGCTTTGGATGGGAATGATGGCCTCGTCCTCGGGGACGCCGGTGTCATCCGCTTCTTCCCAGGACAGTTCATCGAGATGCCGATTGAGGATCTCCTCAAGAAAGGGGGCAAGACCAAAGAGGCAACTGGCCGCCTGTCGCCTGATGGTGGTCATCATGAACTTGACATTAACCCCATTGTGAATCTGGCTGAATATTTCAGCCTGGATTCTCAAAAGTTCGTCATGCAAATGCTGCTGAGCCGGAGTGAATGGCACGACGACCGTCTCGGGCTTCCTGACCGTGAAATTCCCAATGTCGCGGCGGCGGGTTCTGTTGATGATACCGGCGAAGGTGTGCATCCCCTCCGTGTCGGAGATCATCCTTATGCGTTCCTCGTGTGTAACCCCGCCTCCCAAGAGTTCAGAGCGGACCCGACTAAAATCCGGATTGTGCCTGAGTATGGCCTGGCCCCAGGGCGTGGACGCCGCCTGATCGAGCGCTTCCATCGCCAGGTTTTGCCATTCCGGCGTTTGAGACCGCATCGCCGACACCGCCTGATTGATAAACGGGTTCGGCTCAGCCATGTGCGAGAAACTCTCCTGGTCGATGATGAGATCGGGACGGAGCGTATTTAAAAGAACAAAGAGATCGTTGCTACCGAGCTGGATCGGGGTGGCCGTCAAGAAAACTACGGCTTCCGCATGATCGCAGAAGAACTTCACGGCTTTATGGCTGAACGTATCCTGGTTTCGGATGTGGTGAGCCTCATCGACAATAACCAGATCGAAGCGGGGTGGTGGGTCAAGGTCGAGGAGGCCTTTTTTCCGCTTCCGCTTTCCTTCGGGAGCCGAGCCGTACAGAAGCGATTCATCGAATAGGGAGTACGGGACGATGCTTTTCTGGTGTTGATCCGGCCAGACACCATCCAGATCCATCTCGTTGATGCAATACCGCAGGGTGGCACCATCAAGATGGGTAAACCGCTCTTCGAAGCGTTTCATCTCGTTCAGCCACTTTTTCTCAGTCACCAGCGGGCGCGGGCAGACAATGAGCACTGAGCGTATCTCACGCCGCGCTTGGAGCTCACGCAGGATGAGACCAGCTTCAATGGTTTTACCTACACCAACGCCGTCAGCAATGAGCAAGCGTGGACGATCCGACCGGATAAAGCGCAACACCGGTCTGAATTGATACGGGATGAAGTCGACACGAGCGGCGTTGAGCGAGTAGAGGGTTGATAGCCCCGGATACTTTATCTGTAGCGCGGTGAGATAGGCATGGAACTGGTCGCAGGGTAAGGCGTTTTCCTTTTCCTCACGTTGGTCTTCGGCTTGTAATTGCGACGCGTAAAACGTTTGGGTTGTCCCGTCTATGAAGACTTTGAATCGGTTCTCAGGCTTTCCGGCCAGCACGGCAACCACAGCGCCACGGCTTGATGGGTTTGATTTGGCGAAGACGATTTGCCCGGGTTCGAATTCGGCCGCATCGTCTTTCCTTTCCGGAGGCGCGGAGGGCGTCTCTACGCCTGGGTCAGGTTGCGGCTGGGTCTCCGACGCGAGAAGAGCCGCCTTTGTTTTCCGTAAATCTTGAATCAACGTGTCATCCGCGCCGATAACAACCGCAAAACGCTGGAGGGTGTCCAGATCCCGGTATATGTCGTCAACCGGGAAACCCTCTGTGTCCGCGTGTGCCCAGTGATTACGGACCGTTTGCATTTCCTTGACGAAGTGACGGGCTTCGGAGGTCAGGTCCAGGCTGTTGGAAATCTGATACCAGTTCTGGTCCAACACCCGAAGAAGTCCAGCGAGGTCAAGGCCACCCAGCGACGTGATGTTGCGTTGCTCCAACCGTCTCTTTTGCTGAAACGACAGGGTGTTTACGACCGCTTTGTTCCACCAGTCGTCAAACAGCGGCGGTAAAACTCTTTCTAGAAATACGGCTAGTTGCCCGGCTACGTCGCTAAGATGCTTCGCAACTGCACCGTGAACTTGAAGCTTTTCATCCATCATAAACCCGCTCCTACTTCCTCGTGTTTACGAAAGATCCAATCGAACCAAGGAGCCCAACGAATTGAAGCGCCCCGAAACTCCTATGCGCTTCCTCTGTGTAGTAATTTAAACTGGTTGCTGGGAGATTGGCATGATTGAACTGGTTAATTGCATCAAGGAGCGCGTCTTTAATGAATGGTATATGGATAGCCTTTGCGGTTTGGTTAGATATTCTCGTGCTCAAGGCATTTGGCCAATACGAGGATAACTGCCCGGGGTTGGATATAATCTTGTAATCAACATAGGTGACGACTAATGGTAGTTCGTACCGATCTACCGCCTGCTCAATTTCGTATGTGAGCATGCTGCCGGACTTCCTTGTGTTACTGCTAAGGATGACCACGACATTTTTTGAGTTCGCAAGTCGCTCCCTTATTCTGGACTCAAGCGTGGTTCTTAGGCTGGTGTCTCTAACCGCGCAAGTTTTATCGTGGCTATTTACATATTTAAACTCGATATGTTTATTAGATGCCCACCCTTCGATGATCGAATAATATTTGAAATCCGATAACGTCGGATTCGTCTGACCCAGCCCATCGAAGGCGATGTATGTTCCGCTTCTGTACGCCATGCTTCAGCTCCAATCCTTTTGCAGCGATGCCAGATTGATTTCAGAGGACTTTTCTTTCGGAAGCACAATCCGAATCTCGCTCGTCACCTTATTATTCTTTGTCTCTTCAAAAATTGCGGCCAGAATCAAATCCACCAAGATGTTATTCTTGATTCCCACCCGGGAAAGGCCTGAACCCATCAACGGGATTGAAAGAGATTCGTTCCCGCAAACAGACCGAGCTTTCTGCAAAAGCCCACGAACAGCTTGATGCAAGTCTGATGAACTGGCTTTAGTCTCTTGATTTGAAATGTCGGTACGAGAAAGTGCTACGCACAGGAACTTATTGCCATCATTCTTAACCGCGACAGTGGCTCCAATCGCATAACGACTTTGCTTGCCCCCGTTTCGGGTTTCAGAAGAGCACGCTGCACCAGTCAATTGCTCATCTACCTGTCGATTCCAATCGTCTGTATTTCCACCCCAATACCTTTGCAGTAGAATGCCATGCAGACTTCTTGAGGATACAAAACGATCATCGACAATAGAGTCGAAGAAGTCATTGACGGCAATTGCCCGCCATCCGTCTTCATGAAAAATATCGCCAAACTTGATGACTATCCGGGTATCAAATCCGTTACTCTTGATCTCAATGCTCTGCTTCAAAAACCCTGAAAACCAGATGCCATCGATCAACAGCCAGACAATTCCAAATGCCGCAGACCACCCAAAAAGCTGCCAATATGTAAGGTCAATGCTTTTGCCGGTCAGCCCGATGATGGGTTCGATGACCAACCAAAACAAACCGAGTGTCGCGAAGACCGAGCGTGGGTAATACCAAGCGGCTGTTTTGAATGAGGTCAACGTCATCGACTATTCCCCTCCCATCCGTGTTCCCGCTTGGTCGTAACACATGAGCAATTTGGGGTGGGCTTTACGGTGCTCCTCTGAACCGATGCGATAGACATGCTTTCCCCATGACTTCATGGTTGTTCTACTGTACGTGAGCATTTTTGATCTTCGTCCCTTAACGTTGGAGCGCTACGAATCTGAAGGGCAAGCCCATCTAATGCTGCGTTATTACAAAGCTGACACTCCCATATCACCGCAACATTCCATCCCAAATCCTGTAACAACTTGATATTTTTATCATCTCGTTGTCGGTTTGCCCGTATTTTGTCTTCCCAAAATTTGACATTCGATTTAGGGGTTCTGGCCAGTTTGCATTCCTCGTTTGGATGACCATGCCAGAAGCATCCATGGACAAAAAGAACCGTATGAAACCTTGGAAAAACAAGGTCTGGTTTGCCTGGCAGCTTGTTGTCGTGAAGCCGATATCGCAGTCCATGTCTGTGCAAGAAAGAACGCACCTTCATTTCGGGCTTCGTGTCCTTTTGCTTTACAGCCGCCATCACTCGGCTTCGCTCTTCTTTGCTGATGTTATCCAATCATCCTTCTCCATAGATGTACGGTTTCGCATTGCACATCGAAAGCGCCTTTTCCAAATGGCGCAAATCGGAAGGAGACACCTTTTGGTGTCTGGCGAACAACGTCAGAACGATTTTTATTGATGCGTCGGAGTTATCAGAAAACGGTTTTGAGGCAACGTAAAGTAACGCTTTACGCAAGGCGGTTTCCCACTTGAGGACTGTGCCATCGGCTACAACCACAAAGCAGGTGTCGGCCGGGGACTTGAATAGTGAAATCTGACTTTTCGCCTCCTGTTCCACAAAGAGTGCATTAACGCCAGTTCTTTCCAAAATTATTGGTTCAAGTTCCTCTGGGCGCTCTTCCTGTGTTTTATCTTTTGAATACCGGTTGAGGATCGCGTCCTTTATGTAAGTCCGGACTTCTGCTTTTTTCATGTACTGGGACAATCTTCCCCCGACTTTTGGCATGGCAACCAATTGGGCAAGGAAATTGCCATTGTCTGTTCTGGAACGTGCGAGGTAATTAACCCGGTCCGCCTCTTGAAAGACACATTCCTTGATCTCCTTCGCTATATCATCAGGAACCTTTTTGCTCATGACCAAGCCTCCGTGTCAGGAAAAGCCAGACGTTCAGCGTCGTCTTGATCCTGCAAACTGGCCACGTCATCAAGCCAGGCATCCACGAACTTCTGCGCTTTTTCGTTGCTAAAAGTCACCACCCCGTCCCGCAGGAAAACCGTTTCAACTTCGCCCGGTTTGGGATCGGCCTTGGCCTCCTTGTCCAGTTCCTTGACCGCCACCAATCGTCTTATGTCTGTGACAAAGTCCAGTACAATGACTTTTTCTTTTCCTGGTGAGATTCTGAGCCCTCTACCGAGTTGTTGCACAAATATCCTTCTGGAGTGGGTGGCTCGGAGAAACACAAGGATATTCACGTCAGGCACATCAATACCTTCATTCAGGACATCGACTGCTGTAACCGCTTTTATTTTTCCAGAAGAGAAGTTCAACAGTACCTGTCGCCGTTTGACCTTATCATCGACAGACATGTTGGCGGCTGAGATGCCAGAGGACACCAGTTTCCCGGCAAATGTTTCAGCATGGTTTTTTGAAGGGGAAAATATCGCAATCCGTGGACGTTCCATGGATGCGGTCAACTCAAGAAGCTTGGCGATAACAGCGTCATCTCTCTGAGGCAGGAAAAGCCGTTTGTTAAGGTCTCGGATGGACAATGAGGTACGAGCCAATTTCGGTACTTGTTCCCAATCGATGTTGTCACACATCATTCGATAATCGACTTTGGCCAGGAATCCCATTCTCATGCCATCAACCAGCGACACCTTTTCTATCGGCTCACCAAAAATAGACTCAATCGAAGTGCCGTCGCCACGCCAGGGGGTGGCTGTCATGCCAATAAGAAGTTTAGGGGAAAGGTGCTCTATGCATGTCGAAAACGCGTTTGCCAAAGCGTGGTGGGCCTCGTCCACGATAATGAGATCAAAGGCGGTTGATTCGATTCCGCCGAGATACCCGAACAGCGTCTGATACAACCCGAAATTGATTCCGTCGGATGGGACAGGGGGCTCTCCATCCATGAATATCCGGGTGGGTATTTTTTTGGATATTTGCGCCCAGAAAGAACGCTGGAGTTGGAAAGCCAGGTCTGTAGCGTGACAAAGAACGAGAATTTTTTTAAGGCCAGTCGAATAGAGGATATCGGCGACCGATGAGGCGATGACAGTTTTTCCAAGTCCCGTCGCGACGACGAACAAGGCCTTTCTGCGGCCATTCTGATAACCCCTTACAACAGAGTCGACAATCTTCGACTGATATTCACGAGGTGATCTCTTTTCTTCACTGTAATCAGGCCACTTAGAAACAAGATCTGTCAAAAATTTTCCATTCCAGAGTCTAACGTCATATCCCTGTCTGTTGAGGTCGTCTCTTCTGTCATATGCTGATTTGGTAAAGTCCCCATTTGTGGCCACGACTACCACTTTGGCTTTGTAGTAGGCTTGACCTTTGATCGCCTGATCAACAGCGGACTTGCCAACATAAGAGTTTGAATTGACCGCCTTGACTTGTATGAGGTATGAGTCGTCAACACCCTTCGAGGGGTTCAGCCTCACCGCTAAGACATCGGCCCCTTTGTCTCCGCTCTCTCCGACATATTGGATATTCTTCCAACCACAATGCAGCAAAAGCCTGGAGACCGCGAGTTCAAGAGCTCGCCAGTCTCCTCCTGCCATTACCGCATCTGTCAGGAAAATCGTGTTCTGCGGTTCACTCATTCCAAGAGTCCTTCCAACAGAGACAACGTGTTCGCGTGCCTCAACAGTTCTTGCTTGCTTTGTGCTCTTCCTCCCTGAAGAAGCAAAATGACATCGGAAAAATAGGACAGTACCCGCTCAAGCGAGTTTTTACGCAGCCGTTCACGCATCGCCTCATTACCGATCTTTAGATTGGCAAAAGGCTGCGCGAAAAGATTATTGTCCATGAACTCTTCCGGAAATTCGGCTATCAACCGTTTGATCGTCGTATCGCAGACAAACGCCAGAGACTGAATCGATTCTTCACTGGAGTCTTGATAAGCGCCAAGTAGATTTGGGGCTTCATCGAGCAGGCGTTTTGCCAGTTCCTCTTCTTCGGCTTCAACGGACTGGATGACTTCCTTGACCTTGACGAATCGATGGCCGAGCAAAGAGGGTAGTTTTTCGCGTATCGACGAAACAATCGAATGAGCACGTTCTTGCAGAGCCTGCGGATTGATCCGCTCTTCCAGCAAATGATTATCAACGAGCCCAATAAATGCGGACTGAATAGACACTCCAGGATCACGAAGCGCAAATTTCTCTGCCAAGCCCTGCAACAACAATTGTTTTGGAGATAGCGGGTACTCGGAGAGGATTGGATGTGTTGGGTCGAAAAAGAAATCAACCTCGATTCCATCCTGGTAAAGGTGACACGGCACCCTGTTCCCTTGGATTTTGATTTGGCTGTCACGTACTCTCCACGCTGTTATCTCCATTCCGGGAGTCGTGTCGTAAGAGTACTTTCCTGACAGTGATTCTTCTTTGTCGGAATGCTGAATCAAGATATCCCTGTCGGAAGTCGCTGGGACGGGAGCCACATTGGTTGCTGGCGGGGTCGGAGGGCTGACAGGGTGCGTGGCCTGAGACTCAGCTCCGGATTGAGCACCGGGCAGATAGATGGAAATATCATCTGACGGAGTGTCTCCTGAATTTACCGGGGTCAATCCTTTCCCGCCATCTCCTCGTTCCCTGTCGGATTCCTGAGCGACCTTGTACCACTTGTCATCGGTTTCGTACTCCAGGTCTCCGGAAAAAAAACGCTTGGCGAACTCTCTCGCCAATGAATTAGGAGCCGCGAGGTTTTTCGTACCAGGATCTGTTCTTCTGTAGGCGTTGACCAATCTGCCGAGGGGTGACTCGTTATCACCATCATATCCCAGAGCTTGCCTTTTCTTGGGGAGAATCGGCCCAGCGCCTCGAACGGCCTCCAGCGTGAGCCGCCATGCTCTGTCAGTGGTGTCAAACCCATTCTTTTGATAGGTCGGAATCAGGTAATCCACATGGAGTTCACCAACAATTCTCCCGCCCACTGTCGATCCGAGTTCGACCGGGTATTCAGACGTGTAAGTGCCAGTATCCGGATTTTCGTAGCCGAAAAGGGATTTGTCGGAAACTAATATTTTTCGACCATTACGAACAAAATCCACACCAAAATCAGATGGGTCAGCGTATCGCTGAACACCAATCCAACCCTTAAGTCGACGGGCGCGTTTGACAATGTGTGTTGGAGAAACACCACCTTTACTGATTGAGATGTCGAGATCCGCAGTTTCGTCTTCGGTCAGGTAGCGGTTTTTCAGTGAGTCGAAATATGTTTCTCCGAGGTCTCGGTTTATTCTTTGGATCGCCTCGACTCGAACCCCTTTACGGACCACGAACCGGGAATCGCTCCAAATGCAATGTGGACGCGGGAAAAGTTGCTTTCCTTGGACAAATATAGAAACCTTTTTTCTACTGAGTATCGGCGTATAGATTGTCTCCAACTGCCTTCGTATCGCGCTTTCCTTTTTCCTGATTTCCGCGAAAACACCGTCTTTCAGGCTCTTGACAATTATTTTAGTGCCGGACTCGGACGGAGATTTTTTGGGTTGCCTAACAACTGGAGCGGAAAAGGTTTGCTCCTTTATCAATTGTTCAAAGCTGATTTTTATCCCAACCCATTCAGTTCCATCCGGAGTCGCGGAAAGAAAAAGAGTTTCATCTCCAAGTCGGGCGGTGGCGATGTTGAAACCCATCCCAAACAACCCAAGGTTGTGGATAGGATCGTTGCTTGAATATCCGGCCTTCGCAGCTTTCTGGAGGACTTCGAGTTCCATGCCGAGACCGTTGTCCTGAACGACGATTTCCCGATCATAGGCGGCGACAGAGTCACTGGACCAGTGGATGTCGACCCGAGGTCCATCTATAACTTTCCCTTTGTTTTCAGCCTCAGAGAATGCGTCCATGGAATTGTCCGCCAATTCCGCCAGGCACTGCCAAGCAGCAAAAGGGATGTCGCCCAACGTTCTGAGGATTCTCGGGGTAGGTGTGATATCGACGACTTGGGTGATTAGCGACTCTGATTTCATTTCACGCCCTCCAGATATTTGGCGATAGCTCTTGCGACTTTATTCCCCAGAATTGGCGGGACGGCGTTTCCAATTTGCATGATGTTAGAAGTTGCCGAATGGGGAAAATCAAAAGTGTCGGGAAACGTCTGTAACCGCGCACACTCGCGGACAGTCAACCGTCTATCAAGAGAGTAGTGAAACTGCACACGGGACTTTGCGTTCGCTCTGATCGTGTATGAAGGAGAATCGGCTGGTGTGGTCTCGTCTCCCTGCCCATTTCCTTTTTTTGCCCTTGACGCTCTGAAATACTGTGACTGGTTTGGTATCGAATCGTCCGTTATCTCCTCAAGGTCTTCTATCGCCCAGCGAGTCGTCCTGTAGTGTTCCTCAGCGTGAGTCCTTTTAGGCATGACCGGGAACCCCTGCAAATCTTCTCTGACAGCGACAATGAAAAGTCTTGTCCTCCTTTGAGGAACACCATAATCGGGAGCAAAGAGAGTCCAAACCTCGACCCTGTACCCGACCGAAGAGATATCCTGTTTTATCGTGTTTAGCACATCTCCTTGTTTCATATTGGCGAGACCTGGAACATTTTCACCAATGACGACAAGGGGTCTGTGAACCTCCATGTATTGAATCAGTGTTTGATACAGCCTTCCTCGGGTGGACTTCAATCCATGACGTGGGCCGCACGTGGCGAAATCCTGGCAAGGGAACCCCCCTATCAAAACTTCGGCGGCCGGAACTTCGTTCGGGTTGTAGTTAGATAGATCCCGCACTTCGGCGTGATCGGAAATGTTCTGGACGTACGTCTGAACACACTTGTCGTCATGGTCATAAGCAGCGAGAAGTTTAAATGGAAGCTTGGGCACCTTGGTTCCCTTGTACGAAAAGCCTCCGAGAAACCCGAGATCAAGGCCTCCGCATCCACAAAAAAAAGAGACCACAGATCTTTCTCGCACAGCCGAGTGCGCTTCTTTCCCTAGTCGAGGCATTGGAGGGCTTTTTTCCATTTCTATCAGCATCACTGGTTCCTGTTCATGTAAATCAACTGTTTCCATTTGCTTTATCCGCCGCGCCGCCAGCCTTCACCCACTCGTCGACTTCATCTTTCTTGAACTTCCAAAGACGGCCCATGCGGTGGGCGGGCATCGCATGCTTGTCGATCCAGCGGTAAATAGTGTCACTGCTGACACCGAGGTACTTGCCTATCTCGTCTACTGATAACCAGCGATCTTCTATCTCGGCCATATCTCCAACTCCTCAAGGGCGATTGGTTTTCTTGCCACGCCAGAGGCGGTAACGGGGAGGCTGGGCGCAACTTCCCCAACTTAAAACACCCTCTAATATACTTTAGGCAATGGCCGATTGTCAAACGATTTCGTCCGGATAAGGCCGCAAAAGCCTGCTCACGGGCGTAACCACTGGCCGCTGGCGACTCTCTCCGCATAAGACGGGCATGGCATCCAGTAGGTCCAGGCGGGAATAGAGGTGCGCTTGCAAAGCACCGCCACCATCACCCGCTGGTACATGCTGTGCCCGCCGGGCCGAAAGCCTTCCAGCCGGTCGATGGGCGGCAGGTCGCGCTGCGGGTCGGTGAAGGTCACCAGTTCCCCATGGATCAGATCCCAGTCCCCGGTCGGGCGGCCGAAACGCGGTGTACCGATCTCCTGCTGTCTGCGGGCGTCGGCCATCGGGTCGGCGGTGCCTCTGGCCAGGACCAGTCCTTCCGGCACTTCCAGGGCCGGGAACCCGGCGTGGAGATGGTAGAGCCTGCCCCAGACCACGGCCGGTTCGATACTGTGGGCCTGGGCACAGAAGCGTTGATGGTTCCAGTAGCCTCGTTTCAGGGTGCCGTAGACGAAGAGCCGGAGGATGGTCCCTGGAACGTCTTCCGGGCTTGTGTTCAGCTTCGCGGTGTCTCCAATGTTCATGCATTCACTCCTTCGGGCAGTGTCCCTTTGCGCTCCTGGGGTATGAAGCGGAATTCGCTGTTTTCGATGGCCCGCACATCCTCGTGGCGGATGGTGAGCATGGTCAAGGGCGGCACCTCCAGCTCGCGCCAGCCCTTCTCGTTGTCCACGGCAAAGTCGATGAAGGCGTCGTCCGAGGCGTAGAGCACCACCCGGTGCTGGCGGTGGACGCGCAGGCAGAGCGGCTTGTTGCCCTTGAGCACGGTGATGGTGCCGGGGTCGAGGCGCGAGGCCAGCACAGCGCTCATCTGGCCGCGACAGAGGGCGAGCGCCTTCTTCAGACCCTCCTGGTCAATGGGGCCTTCGGGCGCGAAGCGGTCGGCCAGGCGGAAGATCAGCTCGCTGTCCACCTCGGCGTAGCGCGGTAGTCCGAGACGGCGGAACAGGTGGTCGGCGTTGTAGATGGTGCCGTTGTGGGTGCCGATGACGATCCCGGCCCGGATGGGATGGTTGTTGCGGTTGTTGAACTCGTTGCCCCGGGTGCGCCAGCGGGTGTGGCCCATGAGGATGGTGGTCTCGTTGTCGACCTGCCCGAGCAGCTCCTGGAACGGCTTCTCGTAGACCAACTCGTGCGCCCGCATCGGCCGCTTGAAGATCCGGTGGCTGCCGCCGGTCTTGAGCCAGGCCAGACCGGAGGCGTGCGGGCCGCGCTCCTCGCTGTGCAGCAGCATGCGGATGAAGACCTCGCGCAGGTAATCCCGCTCGTCGGGCCGTCTGCGCTTGCGGCCGAAGATGATGCCTACTTGTCCACACATGGAGCCGGGTCCTCCTTGCCGCCAAAGTTCTTACCGAGCGGTCTCGTCCCCTCGAGGACGAAGGCCGCGTATTCGCGCCGGTGGTCCGCCAGCCACTCGGCCACCTCCGGGTAGCCCATCTCGGCGGTCAGCCGGGTCACCTCCGGGTGGTCGAGCATGTTGGTGCGCCCGGAGAGCCGCACCGTCTCCAGGGCTTCGAGGAAGCGGTCCGGCCAGGGATCGCTGGCCTTGTCGTCGGGCAGGAATTCGATCAGGCCGTGCCGGGCCAGACGGGTGAGAAACTCGGCGGCCGCAGCGGCGGCGTCCTCCGGCAGTGGCTGGGTCGGCCCGCCTTCGATGCCGGAGAGCACCTCGGTCATGTAGTCCCGGGGCGCTCGGCTGGCGGTGAACGGCGTCTGACCGCGCATCAGCTCGACAACTTCGAGGCAGTCGGCGGCTTGCAGGGTTTCCCCGCTGCCAGGGATCGGTTCGCCGTCCAGCGTGGTGGAGCGGATCAGAATCTTCATGGGGCACCTCCTTAAACAGTGAGGCCGGGAACTTGCCCGGCCTCGTTGGTGAGAGTGGTGGTTTCGGTTTCGTCCGGTAGGACGTCCTCCGGTTTGGGGCGTCCGTTCTTGAAGGCGGCGTCGCCGGGCATGTTGGCCATCAGATGCTTGCGGGCGGTCTTGAACTCGTCGCCGATCAGGCCGAGGTGGAGCAGGAAGACCCGGAAGTCGTACTTGGCGCTTTGGGGGTCGAAATCCCGCTTGCGGCTGGAAGCGGCCCGTCCATTGAGCGCCTTGGCGGCGACGGCGAGGCAGAACTGCAGGTAGGCCTTGATCCGTCCCGCGTGGAGGGTCGCCTCGAACCAGCGGAACTCCACCGTGCCCCGATACCAGACGTTGTGCAGGTTGACCCCGTGGTAGCGGCTGTTGTCGTAGTGCTGGGGCTGGCGGTTGTGGTAGCCGTACCAGATGCGGTTGAGCTGGTCCTTGGTGCGCGGGCGATGCTGTTCGATGCGTTGGATCAGCTCGTCGCTGACCGGCCGGGTGTAGCGGTTGAGCCGGTCGCGGCTGATGCCGAGGGCGTGGAGAATCAGCGGCTCTTGCTTGTAGATGATCTTGGCCAGGTTACCCAGGTGCCTGCCGTCGAAGGGCGCGGCGTCGATATGGATGTGGATGCCGCACTGGCAGTTGATCTTGCCCCCGGCGCGGCGGATGGCACGGACCGCCTCCTGCAGTTGCGGGATGTCGTCGTAGCCGAGCACCGGGCTCACCACCTCGGCCCGCAGATGAGCCGGAACGCTGGTCAGGGAGGCGTCCCCCACCACCTTCCAGACGCGGCCGCGCAGGTCCTCGACCTCCCAGGGGTCATAGCTGCTGGGGATGCCGACATGGCGGACCGTGCCGCCCACCACCGAGTGGATGGCCCAGGCGATCTGCTCCCGGGTGCGTTTTACGGTCTCGATCTCGATCCCGTAGTGGATCTCTTTCAGGTTCATGCGTGCCTCCGTCGTTCATGGCGCTTCTAAGTCGTTGTCTGGCAAGGCTTTTTAGCCTCCGCTTACACCATGAATGAATGCTTCTTTCCGGACACAAATCAAGTAGAAGAACAGCCGAAGCCGACATTTAACACGTTTATTTTCAATGACTTGCGAACTTGTCCGGATTGGGCGGCGCACAGGCGGCAGAACCCCCGGAACGGGCTGGCCGTATCCGGGGTTTCTGGGTTGGCGGTGGAAGTGAACCGGTCAGCCGGAGGCGGTATCTGAGGTGATCAGGCTGGCGTGCAGCTCGAGGTTGCGCGACTCGTCGGCCCGCATCCGCGCCAGCAGCGCCGTGAAGGCCTCCGCTTCGGCGGCCGGGAGCTTTGACGCCCGTTCCAGCCGGGCCAGGCGCTGGTGCAGATTCTCCAGCAGGCCCAGGGCGTGGTCGCGGATCAAGCCGTCGCGCTTCTCCTGCGGCGTGGGAATGAACTCGGTCAGGCCGCCTTTGCGTCGAACGATCATGGCCGTGCCTCCTTAGCTCAGGGTCGCGCCCAGCGAATGGATGCGCGGGTAGATCAGCGGCGTGCCGGTCATCTCGGCCTTGTAGCGGACCTTGTTGCCGGTGTTGTCCGTGAAGGTTCGCACCAGGGTGTACTCGGTCCAGTTCTCGTCGATGGGCCGGGTGTCCTGGATGGTCATCGCCTCCCAGGTCAGGCCGCCGTCGTTGCTGGCGAACCATTGCAGGGTGGTGCCGCTGGGGATTTGCATCTGCACATAGGCCTTGGTCGATTCCACTCCCTGGGTCAGCTCGTTCTCGCGGGTCAGGTAGGCCCCGGTGGTCTTGTTGAGGTAGGCCACCAGGTTGACGTCCCGGAAGTTGATGGCCGGGGTGTCGTTGGCAAGCGAGCTGCTCAGGCGCACGCGGATCTGGACCCGGGTGGCGAGGTTGGGCAGCCGTTCCTCCTCGGCCGGAACCATGGCGTCCCAGGTCACGCCGCCGTCGGTGGAGTATTCCCAGTCGAGACCGGTGCCCTGGGGGATGGCCGAGTATTCGTCGAGGTTGATGTCGGAGAACTGCACGCCGGTGATCGGCTGGAAGCGGATCATGCCCTCGGACTGGAAGTTGTAGCCGTAGATCTTCATCGCCAGGTCGGAGCCGTTGAGCGGCGTCCAGGTCTCGGCGTTGGAGCTCTCCAGCAGCACACCTTCCATGTAGGTCTGCCGGGTGATAATGCCCCAGCGGCCCATCTTGCCGAGGGTGGCGGTGCGCACCTTGTAATTGGTGCTGTTGGTCAGCAGCACCACGGAATAGCTGGTGTTGGCCTCGGCATAGAACGGGTCGTCGAAGCGAATGCGGGTCTCGCCGCTCAGGCTGATCTCATTCGGGGCCAGCACCTTCTCGGCGAACACCACACCGTTGGGTAGACCGGTGGTGACGCCGCGAATCTGCACCGTGACCGGGATGCTCGGGTCCCTGGCGGTAAACTGCAATCCGATGCTGGAGATCACCTGGTTTTGGGTGAAGCTGAAGGTCTGGGCCAGCGGATCGCGGGGTACGAAGATGGTCTGGGTGCGCCAGACCACCTGCACCACGGGCACGCGGATGATGCGGTTCTCGATGATGCGCTCGATGCGGGTGATGACCAGCGGATCGTTGATCTGCAGGCTGGCCCGTGCCGAGTAGACGCCGTCGGCCATCTCCACGATGCGGTTGCCGTTGCGGGCGTTGGTCGGGATGGTGAAGGAGGCGCTGACCCGACCGGCCTCGTCGCTGATCAGGTTGCTGGCCATCACTTGGCCGTCGCAGCGCAGCACGATGCCGGACTTGCTCGGGGTGAAGTTGATGCCGGTGACGGCGATCCCGGTCTGGCCGCGCCGCCCGAGGTTGGGCGTGATCTGCAGCATGGCCGGGGGCTTGTCGAACACGGCGTAGGGGTTGATGTTGCGCTCCTCGGACCAGTCGTTCTGTTCCACCAGCACGGTCTCGTTGCCAGGCAGCAGCGCCAGGCTGCCGAAGAAGCTCGCGTTGCTGCCCGCCTGATCGACCGAGAGCACCGTGGAGTGCGGAATGCGGTCCGGCGCGACGAAACGGGCGATCTCGTTGACCCGGGCATCCCATTCGGCGTGGTAGATGTCCGACTGGGCGGTGTTCGAGAAGTCGTCCGAGTAGATGCCTTTCTTGGTCTGGGCGTCCCGGTTCTGCAGCTCGTTGTTCATCTGGTACTGGGCATCGTTGTACTTCAGGTCCTCGACGTCCTGGATGATGTCGTGGATCTGGTCCATGGTGATGCGGGTCAGGCCGAAGTTGCGGATCTCCATGTCGGTGGAGTTGGGCGGGCAGTCGATGCTGCACAGCCCCAGGGCGTTTTCCGGGACGATGGGCAGCTTCGGAAAATCCGCCGGAGCCCCTTCCAGCCGCTTGATCTCGGTGGTGGTGGCGTAAACGATGTCGCGGCGGCCGAGGTAATAGTCGTAGTCCAGGCTGCAGTTGGAACCGTTCACCGGCTGATCGCCGAGGCTGCCGCGTCCGAAGTTGATCACATTGAGGTTGCCCAGCTCGAGCTGCACCGGCGACATGGTGAGCCCGGCGGTGTTGGTGGCCGGAGGCGAAGCGGTGCCGATCTCCTCGACGCCATCGTCGACGTAGGAGAGCGCCTCGCTGCCAAGCTCCATCAGGCGCTTGTAATCGGTGCGTGCGCCGTTGGTGGCGGCCCGGTAGACGCGATAGCCGGTCGCGCCGCTGACCGGCAGCCAGGAGAGCTTGTTCATCTCCCCGGCGGCGGTGGCCCGTGCAACGACCGCAGTGGCGTTGAAGGCCGTCTCGCCGGTGGCGTTGTAGGCGGTCACCAGATAGAAGTAGTTTCCGGCCGCCGGATGGTTGGCCTGCCCGAACCAGCCGCTGTCAACGTAGTCGGTGCCCTTGACCATCTGTTTGGTGTAGGTCCAGCGCACCGTGTAGGTGGTGCCGATGGCCGGTTCGTTTCCGGAACCGAGCCAATCGACATGGTTGCCGGACTGCTGCCAGTCCACGCCTTCCTGGAAGATGGTCGCCCCCTGGCTGACCTCGAGGATGTCTACCACGGGATTGGGATCGAGCAGGTCTTCACCGCCGCCCACTGAGCCGCGAGTGACGTTGCGGGTGATCTCGACGATGGCTTCCACCTGGGTCGTCTCATTGAGCGGCGTGGAGTTGACCGGATAGCGGCGCTTGTTGATGTCGAAGGTTTTCTGCTCACCGCGCACCGACTTGGTGGCGATGGATTTGGGTACCAGGGTCGAGGTGGGCAGATCGCGCTGATGCCGGAAGCCCTGGATGTAGGCGCGTCCGGCGTTGGTGATCGCCTCCACGCTGTCGTCGTCGACGCCGCCGATGAAGGTGTCGAAGCCCCGCACCA
>Ga0265295_1002441_pt1 | contig 29450 bp, 40 predicted proteins | sample Munlansysbiofilm_FD_192503 | JGI IMG/M metagenome (GOLD analysis project Ga0265295, IMG submission 192503) | Leachate microbial communities from a municipal landfill in Southern Ontario, Canada - Methane capture system biofilm | ecosystem: Engineered > Solid waste > Landfill > Unclassified ... | reverse complement strand
TGGAGGTCGGACTCGAACTCCCGCCACGCGTGCTCGACCGCTACGTGTGGCTCGATCGGCTACAGAAGGCGCTTGCCGCCATGCCCGAGAGCACCCGCCGCCGGATCGCCCTGGACCAGGTCTGCCGCTGCCGTGGCCTGACCGTCGACATACGTGAGCTGGAACGTGAGATCCGGGAGCGGATGCGCATCCTCGCCCCCGAGCTCCTCGAGCTTCCCGGGTGCTCGGCCATCAGCGCGGCGCATCTGGTCGGTCAGACGGCCGGGGCCTCGCGCTTCAGCGGGGAGGCGGCTTTCGCGATGCACGTGGGTACGGCACCCCTGCCGGTCTCCTCGGGAAAGTCGGAACGCTACCGGTTGAACCGCACCGGGGACAGGTGTCTGAACTCGACGATCCACATGATCGCCGTGACCCAGGCCAGGATGCATCCTCAGGCGATGGCCTTCATGGAGCGGAAGAAGGCCGAAGGCAAGAGCAACAGGGAGGCTCTGCGTTGCCTCAAGCGCTATATCTCGCGCACTGTGTTCAAGACGATGCTCCGGGCCGAGAAGGCGCGAGGTGGCCAGGTCATAGAAGCGGAGTTCACTGCCGGTCCCGTCGCGGTCGCGGTGTAGAGTTGACATAGGAGCAACAGCAGACGCGGCAAGCGCTAGACTGAACTGAGGGGGCATCGGCGCGCAGCTGAAGCGCGAATGCGTTAGACCGAGTCCGGGGGGACTACATGATGAGTGGCTCACGTGTGGGCGATACCAGGGTCTTGCGCGAGGTACTGGGATTCTTGGAGCGGTTCCAGGACATCCCAGTGGCAGCCTGGGGTATCTCAACGGGCACGATCACGGTGTTCACTGGCCTGTATACGCTTGCCGATCCGGATTGGCCATCGCGCGTCGTGCTCGGAGTGCTGGCGGGAGTGGTCTTTGCTGCCATGGCGCTTGCCGTTGCATATACGTTGATGAAGCCCTCCCGGTCCGAGCGGATTCTCCGAGCGCAGCGTGACTACGACAAAGGATGCGTTGCATTCGAGGACAAGCGCTATGCAGATGCCGTCAGCATGTTTGATTCGGCGCGCCGTCAGGACGAGCGATATTCCTACGAGTCCAAGTATGGCCGAGTGTGCTTGCGCTTGGGTCGCTACGAGAATGCTGTTGCCGCGTTCACTCGCGCTCATCAACTTGCTGTAGTGAAGTCTGAACGCTCGGCGGCACGCAGGAATCGCGGTGTCGCATTCTTTATCACGAATCAGTTGGGTTCGGCACTCAATGACTTCAGTGAGTACCTCGAGTCCAATAAGAAGAGTTCGGTGATTCTGCGGCACAGGGCCTTGGTGCACTATCACCGTGGAGACTTTGCCAAGGCGGAGGCGGATGCGCGCGCAGCGGTCCAGATCGCGCCGACGAACAGCGCGCCTCATTCGACTCTCGCAATAGTCCTGGCGGCAGCGGGCGACACGGATGGAGCACATCGGAGTCTCGAGAAGGCGATGCACGCAAGTCCGGAGTCACCGGCTGCACAGTATGCAGCAGCTCAAGTATATGCAGCGTTGGGTGAGATTGATGAGGCGTACAACCTACTCACGGTAGCCGTGCAGGTCGATTCTCGGTTCTCCCCGCGAGCCGAGCGCGATCCTCTGTTCGATCCCCTGCGCGCTGACAGCGCCCGATTCGAGTCCGCGCTCGAAGTCGTCGAGTGGAAGTTCCTCGGATCGTTGGAAGATGATGCGTAGGCTGGTCTAACAGGTGCTTCGAGCAGTCAATACGCCGCCTGTGAGGTGCCCTCGGGTAGGAGGCGCATCGGGTGGCATATTGCGGCTGATGCCCAAGAACGTTCGACCGAGCTGGCACACTACTCGAGTACGACTCCAAGAGTGCCGTCGGTTCCATCGGCGTGGCAGCCCTCGCAGGGCTCCACAGCGACCCCCTCGACAATCGGCTTGCCCTGAGCGTCCCACTCGCCCCAGTACCATCCCTCGACCGTCTTCTTCATCGCGGCGATCTGGACTAGTTCGCCATCACGGAAGATGTTCTTGGCAACTATAGAGTCCAACGGCCACTGGTCTCCGCTGCTCGCAAGCCCCTCCTCGGCGATCGGGTCGAGCAGGATCTGGACCTCGTCTCCATGCGGGCCCTTGGCGGCCACTCTCGACTCATTGCCAGGTGCGGGTGTCCACTTCGTGTAGTCAGCCGCCTTGATCTCAGCGAGCAAGTCAACGGGCGCCGATACGTCAGCGGAATCGATCGGCTGACTCGCTTCTGTCTGTGATGCCGAGAGGTCAGGGCTCTGCGCTGACTCATCGGGCGAGGCCGCGCCACATCCGGCTAGAACGATGACGCATGTGAGCGTCGCGGAGGAGACCAGGAGACGCAGACTTGATTTCATAGCGGACTCCATCGGTTGAGGGTCTTAGGTCCTAGGTACCCTTCGAGAGGCCTGAGTCAACTGCAGGCGCCGGTCGAACAAGTGCAGCGAGCAGTCGGCGTGAGGTAGAAACGCGCAAGAGAGGGTTAAGGTCGTCAAGCACGTGAGAGCGACCAAACGCCTCTCATCCGCAGTCGGGAAGCGGCTCAAAGTCGGGCTTTCGCCATAGCGTGGTTGCTCTAACAAGCCCATCCATTTGATGGCCAGAAGCGCTAGACTTACCAGAAGCGCATGGGCCGCATCTCAAGCGCAAACACGTTGTACCGGGCTGATACAAGGGGGATGGCAGTGGAGTGGTATCTGGGAGTCTGGAAGAAGTATGCCACGTTCGATGGACGTGCGCGTCGCAAAGAGTACTGGATGTTCATCCTGTTCAACGTCATTGCCACCTGGGTACTCAGCTTCCTTGATGCCATGCTCGGGCTTTCAGGCGATATGGGCTACGGCCCTCTGTACGGCCTATATGCCCTTGCGGTGCTTCTGCCGTCGCTTGCGGTTGGCGTAAGACGAATGCACGACACGGATCACAGTGGCTGGTGGATCATCGTCCCATTCGTGAACTTCGTGTTCGCGGTGACGGAGGGCACGCGTGGGTCCAATCGGTTCGGCGCGGATCCCAAGGCCAGTGTCGGTTATGTCGGGTCGGCCGTTCCCGCCGGTTGGTATCCGGATCCGATGGGCAGGCATCAGCATCGCTACTGGGATTCCACCAGTTGGACGTCGTCTGTCGCGGATAATGGCATACAGGCTCAGGACGCCGTCTAGCGTCTGATGTTGCGAGCAACGCGATGCGCGGCAGGCTGGCGGAGTACGTCATCGCTCATGCTATCGGCACGGCTGAAGGTGTTTGCGACGAGTGGGCTGCCTATGGCTTGATCGATCCTCGTGGGATCTCGATTGAGGCGAAGTCAGCGCTCTACATCTAAAGCCGGCATCAGGATCAGGCGTCTCCCGACCCTTTCGACCTGTCTCGATTGGAGTTCTATGTCGTGCCCACGGCGGTGTCTGATCGTCGCTATCGAGCAAGCGGCGGGGGCCCACCGCGCTGCGACATCTGGCTGACAAGCGCATCTGGCAGATACGGTAAGCGTGAGGTGGCTGAAAAGTATCGATGCGCAACTGATGTGCAAATGCGCTTTACGGAGCGATCGCTTCTTAGAACATCCCGTTGTCGTGTGCGGTCTTGGTAGGAATCACCTGCAACACATCCCAGTGCTCGACGATCTTTCCGTTGTCGTCGAATCGGAAAATGTCGATGCCGGCCCACTCATTGTCGGTCTCGCCAGGCCACCACTGGTAGCAGTGCAGTACGACGAAGGCGCCCTCGGCGATAGCGCGCTTGAATTCCACGCGCTTGCCAGGGTACTCGATCGCCATCTTCTCGAAGTAGTCGATGAATGGTTGCTTGCCGTCTGCTACCAGGGGGTTGTGCTGCGTGTATGTGTCTCCCAAGTAGAGTTCGGCTGCTTCACGCGGCTTGCACTCGTTGAACATCCGGTGGTAGAGCGCCATCGCGGTCTGCTTGTTCGCCTCAAGCCTATCGTCCATATCGTGCCCCTCTCTCTTCTTGACGGTGACTACCCTGCCTGCGCTGCGGGGAAACGCCTGTAGAACAAAGACATCGACCACATGTCGCGAGGTAGAATGCGGAAGAGAGGGTGTGGGTCCGCTGGTCATACCCGGATGTGTCAGGTGTTCATCGGCAAGGGGGTCCGTTTGAAGACTATCGGCCTGATCGGAGGGATGAGCTGGGAGTCCACGGTATCGTATTACCGCATCGTCAACGAGACCGTAAGGGACACACTCGGTGATCTGCATTCCGCCAAGATCGTTTTGTACAGCGTCGACTTCGCCGACGTCGAGAAGCTTCAGAGCTCCGGTTCGTGGGATGCAGCGGGTGATTTGCTGGCGTCTGCTGCCGTGGACCTCGAGAGCGCCGGTGCCGGGCTGATCGTCCTGTGCACCAACACCATGCACAAAGTGGCTCCGGCGATCGAGTCGGCGGTGAGCATCCCGATACTCCACATCGCTGATCCGACTGCAGTGGCGGTCAAAGCCCGTGGGCTGACCCGGGTCGGCCTCCTCGCAACGCGCTTCACGATGGAACAGGACTTCTATCGCGACCGACTCGCGGCGCTCCATGGTATCGAGGTCCTCATCCCGGACGAGCGTGACCGACTCATCGTGCATCGCGTCATTTACGAAGAGCTGTGTCTCGGGGTGGTCAGTGATTCCTCACGGGATGAATACCGGGCCATCATCGACAGGCTCGTTCAGGCTGGAGCCCAGGCGATCATTCTCGGCTGCACGGAGATCGGCCTGCTCGTCGGGCCGGCGGATTCGACAGTCCCGCTGTTCGACACGGCTGATCTGCACGCTCGAGCAGCTGCGTACTGGGCGACATCTGATGACACCGGACAAGCGCATCCAGATGACGGTCGGGAGCGCTAGACTTGTTGCGGGTGCATGAGCCGCAACTGAAGCACCACGCATCGGCATGACCCGAAGCGTCTAGCCGAGAGATGCAAGAATGTCTGGCAGCGCCTGCCTCGCGGCATGCCGGCCAGTCTCCTCGATTCTTGCCACCTTGCTGAAGTCCCACGGCATGTAGTCTTCGATGTCTGGCTGGATGAGGCAGTCGGCATCTCCGCGCGCATCGATCTGTGTGTTGCTTGCAGCGATGAGCATGGTTGCAGTGACAACATCGCGCAGGCTATCCGGACGCATCCCATGTCTCAGTGTCGGACTCACATCTACGGCGATGACCACTTCGGCTCCCATCTCCCGCACCGTTTCGACCGGTAGGTTCTCCACGAGCCCACCGTCGACGAGCAACATGCCTTTGTACCCAAGGGGATTGAAGAGCCCGGGGATGGCTGCGCTGGCGACGGCGGCGCGCACTACCGAACCCTCGCGCATGATCACCTTTCGTCCATCGATGATGTTGCATGCGACGGCGGCGAGAGGTGTCTTCAGGTCGATGAACTCGATATCCCCTATCGCGCTTGCGATCCATTGCTGAAGTGGTGTCGTGTCGAAGATGCTGAGACTCTTTCTCCATGCTACCTCGGTGATATCGCGCCACCCCGCGTTGCGAATGAGGCGGCCCATTTCTTCCACCGACAGGCCGGCGGCGTATCCAGCGCCAACGATCGCCCCCGCGCTGGTCCCGGCGATGTAGTCGGGGTGAATACCAGCATCCTCAAGGACTGCGAGAACGCCCAAGTGTGCCGCACCTCGGACCGCCCCGCCTCCCAGGGCAAGGCCGATAGAGGGACGATTCCGGCGTCTCGGATTCGTCTTGGCCATGAGCTCCACCAACTTTCTTTAGGTTGAGTCTGCATGCGGTGTCAGTATAGTCGACGGTAGTAGCTATCTGTCTGAGGTATGTCGGCGCGCCTTCCAGCGGATGACGCGCCTGGTCGGGTATCCTCGGCATGGAAGCGCCGCGGGGCGGATCCGAGCTGATGCGCTGATACATCAGGCAGCGGTCACATCCTCCCAGCAGGATGTGATATCGATCGAAGGGGTCATCACGAATGAAGAAGATCGGCATAGTGATCTGCAACCGTTATCACACCTGCGCAGGAGGAAAGTGCTTGCGAGCCATGCGCGATCGTGAAGGGGCTTTTTCCTTATACAAGGAAGAAGAGGTCGAACTCGTGGGGTTCACCACTTGCGGAGGTTGCCCTGGTGGGAACGTAGAGTACGCACCAGCAGAGATGAAGAAGAATGGAGCGGATGTCATCCATTTTGCCACCGGTCTGGTTGTAGGTTACCCACCATGTCCGCGTTTGGAGGCTTTCTGTGATTTTGTTCCGGCGAGATTTGGTCTCGACGTGGTGATAGGCACTCATCCGATTCCACAGAACTACTACCTGACCCACCAGGAGCTCGGCACGTGGCGGTCTGATAGATGGCAAAGCCGCATCAAGCATGTTCTGGCAACAGAAGAAGTGCGCCTGGCGTACGATTCATAGAAGTTGCAGTGAGTCAGAGATTCCCAGCCGGTAGGCCTCCGGGTCTTTATGCGTAAACGTTTCGTCGCACTAACACTGGCCGGTCTGTTGCTGACGGGTTGGATAAAACCATAACCCTGCCAGAAGCCATCTCGGACAGTGGGGTGTCTGAGGTCGCACAGCGGACACCAAGGCGGCGTTCGGGCCAGCGGGAGAGGTGCACTGACGCAGACGCCTTCAGGCGACGGCGACAGTCATCGGCGCTTCACAGTCATCCTCGCCTCAGACCAAAGGCCATCTTGAGTTTGGCGGGGTCTACGAGTGGGACGACGGGGGCGGTATCGCCTACCGGAACCATCACGATCCCGATGGTCAACACGAAGCGGGATGGATCGCGCACGAGGAAGCGCTCTATCAGTAGTGGTCGGCGGATGGCCGGATGACCGATGAGGGCGGGGCGGTTGCCGGAGAGCTGGTCAGCCGGCGGACGGGGGAAGGGGTCCATCCGGCTGATTCGAGGTCCTGCGCTCGACGGTCTTCGGTTAAATCGGTGTTCGAACAGATTGGACCAGGCAGAATAGGGAACACAGCATGAGGTATAGGGAGGTCTCGATGATGAAGAAACTCTGTCTGCCCGCCCTTGTCGTTCTCAGCATCAGTCTAGCCGCGTGCAGTAGCCCAGGGGAAGTGCAGGACGTCGTCGGAGATGAGATCGAGCTCGCGGAGGGGCCTACGTATCCTATCGTCGATACGGGTCAGATCATCTGCTACGACGCTGACGGCAAGGAGATCGCCTGCCCTGCGAAAGGCGAGCCCCTCTATGGGCAGGACGCCCAGTTCGGCGGCAACGCCTTCAGTCTTACCGACAACGGTGACGAAACCGTTGTCGACAATGTCACTGGGCTGATGTGGCAGCAGGTTCCGTCGGCCGATGGTTTTTCGTGGACGGAAGCAGTCGACTACTGCAATGACCTGGAACTCGGCGGCTACGATGACTGGCGTGTGCCCAGCGCAAAAGAGCTCTTCTCTATCAGCGACTTCGAGTCCGGGTGGCCCTACCTGGACACCGTCTACTTCAAGCTCGCAAGCGGTGAGGTGAGCAAGGACGAGCAGTACTGGACGAGTGATGAATATGTCGGGGTCACCGTCGAGGGCGGGAGCGAAGCGGTGTTCGGTGTCAATCATGTCACGGGTCACATCAAGGCGTATGCCGCGGGAGGTCCCCCGGAGGATGGTGCGGCACCACCGCAGGATAGCCAGGGGCCGCCGCCAGGCGAGGATGGTTCCGGGCCTACGGGTGGATCGCCCGCCGATAACTATGTGCGTGCCGTGCGGGGGGCTGACTACGGCGTCAACGACTACGTCGATAATGGTGATGGGACCGTCACAGACGAAGCGACCGGATTGATGTGGGCCCAGGCCGACAGCGTAGAAGGCATGGACTGGGAGGCTGCCCTGGCGTGGGCGGAGAGCACGGACTTAGCCGGATACGACGACTGGCGCCTCCCCAACGTCAAAGAGCTTCAGAGCATCGTGGACTACTCGTACGCTCCCGGTGCGACCGACTCCTCCAGGCAAGGAGCAGCTATCGATCCGCTGTTCGAGAGCACGCCGTTCACGAACGAAGCCGGCGAGGATGATTACGGCTACTACTGGACGAGCACCTCGGCGCCCTTCAGGGTCGGTGAGCCCTACTACTACGCCTGGTATGTGGCGTTCGGGCGTGCGGTCAATGCCCAGGGGCTGGATTTCCACGGCGCGGGGGCTGTTCGATTCGACACGAAGTACGAAGGAGGCCCACTGGGTGAAGGCGGCGAGCGGTATCTTAACCTCGCACGTTTGGTGAGAGACGATACCTAGCGCGGGTCGCCTTCCTTCTTTCGACCGTAGGTCTTGCCGGTCGTTGCTGCCGGGTGTACGGGAGTTTCTCGGTTTGTCTCATGTCGCGTCGCGTACCAGTCGGACGTAGTTGTCGATGCGACGTGCGTCGCCTTGCGGCCCAAAACCTTCGGGGTAGTCCGATGCGCTGCCCACCTTGGGGTCGCTACGCTGCGAGCCGGCACCGTGGACATCCATCCATCTGCCGTTCATGTAGCCTGTCGCTCGTCCGAAGGCGACGTATACGGCGTTCTTGCCTGAACGGGCGTTCATCCAACTGATGTGGGTGGTCGAGCTCCAGTACCATGGGTAGTCGCTCTCTCCGGCTTCGTTGGTGATCTCCGTCGTGTTGAAGACCGGGTCGATGGCAGCGGAATCCGTGATGCCGGGCGATCGCGTGTAGTCCACGATGCTCTGAAGCTCTTTGACGTTGGGGAGGCGCCAGTCGCTGTGTCCCAGGTATGACTTGGCGTTCGCTTGTTCGGCCCACGACAGAGCAGCTTCCCAAGCCATGCCTTTGCCACTGTCATCTCGCGCCCACATCAATTCGGTCGCTTCGTCTGTGACGGTCCCATCTCCGTTGTCCGTGTAGTCGTTGATGCCGTACGCGGTGTTACCGCGGACGTAGTACACATAAAAGCCCTTGCCCTCAGGCTGCTTAGGCTTGGGACTGGTGCCGTAGCCCTTGATGCGACCGTCGGCGAAGTTCACCCCGAACATGCTGGGTTCTCCGTTCATGGTGACATCCATGTGCGTCGTCGAACTCGCCATCTGTGCATCGATGATGCGATCGCTAGCGTTCGTGTCGCCGTAGCCGAAGTCGAAATAGTCGGTGTCGATGAAGGGTACGAGACCGGACGTGTCGGTGCCCTGATATCCGCTCGGGTCCACTCCGTTGAAATCGATGAGTGAGTACAGCTCCTTGATGGTGGGCAGGCGCCAGTCGTCATAGCCGCCGACCTTGGTGCTCTCAGCGCCTGCGAGAGCTTCCTCGTAGGTGAGCTTGTCGTCGATGTCGATATCGCCGTCGTCGTTAAGGTCGGGCGACTGTGTCCAGGTAAGACCGGTGACGTTGTCGGTCACGGTACCGTCACCGTTGTCGGAGTAGTTTGCCGTGTTGCCGTCGTACTGGGCGTCCTGCCCGTAGAAAGCCTCGCCCTCGGCTGGCGCGGGAACCTCGGCGGTGGCGTTGAAGGTGGCAGTCTGCATCGTGTCGATGATCGCGTACGATCCAGCGGACGCGACTTCTGGCTCCGAGGGAGAGGTATCGACCGTGTCGATCCCCACGCTCGATGCGCATCCCGCAAGTAGTGAAGTCACGACCGCCATCAAGACCGTCGACATGAGCGGGCGTATCTGGAAGCTTGGCATCTGTGGTCTCCTTGTCGGTGTTCGAGGGGCGTTTTGTCTCGTGTCGTCCTCCAGCGGCGTGCCGTCAAGAACCACGGTGGCCCGGTCAGTAGCGGTTCGCCCTGAATATCTCTTCGCCGACGTCATATTTCCACACGATCTCGCCGGTTGTCGTGACCTCGAACAAGGTCCCGCTGGTCCCGTCTGTGATGAGGGTATTGCCGTTGGCAAGCCGCTGGGAACCGGAGATGTGATCGGCATAGAAGTCGCTGGTAGGATCGGACGTGTACTGCCACGCGAGATCGACAGGCCCATACGATCGATCGGTCATCAGCGAGTAGCTTCCGTCCGCCTTGAGTGGAGGAACGATCTCGTCCACCGACGAGTAGGCTCGACCCGCGATCCGGCTGCCATTGTTGAACACGAGGATGTCCCCCTCGCCGGGCAACCCGTTCTCGATCCACCCGGCATCATGTTGCCCGAAGAGTGTTCGATCCGCCGATGTGCCGGTGTCGTAGGCCTGAGGGTTGCCCCACCTGTACAGCAGGTCACCGCCGCAGTCGCTGTCTCCACCTGAGTGACTGGCTGCTTCGGCGGTAGTCGTGCTGTGATCGATGATCCAAATCTCGTTGAAACCGTGAACCGAGAGCAGTATCTGGTCTAGATCGGGGTTGTAGTCGATCGAGTTGATGTGAGTCCAGTCGGCGGATTCGCGACCGGAAACATAGTTGACGTCAATCGACTCAGGGTGGTCAGCCACCACGCCATAGTCGTCCTTGCCCGAGTCGTAGTCCTGGACGAGATGGTCCCAGGCGTGCCACTCCCAGATGATGTCACCTCCGGAGATGTTCGTTGGATCGACCTCGATGATGTGATCGGGCCAGAGTGCGCCATCGCCGAGCAGGTCTGGATCGCGTCCTTTGGCGATTGCATCGGCTCGATCGATAAGCTCCCATGCGATCATCAGCACGTTGCCGTTGGGCAAAACCTCGATGTCGTGATGTAGCCGGTGCTCGGTGTCGGAGTACTCGAACTCCCATAGGAGCCTGCCGTCCCGGGACCACTGTTCCACCCGTCCGCCTGCGCCGCCCACGTCGAAGGACTGACCGGGGCCGCGAAGGGCTGCCGTACGCATGAGTGTGTCATTCTCGAGTAGATAGGTCGAGAGGGCTGGAACGTACTTACTCGACCAGGAGTGGACGACGGTCCCGTCACTGTCGATGAGCGATGTGTCCCGGGAGCCGATGGGGGCGATGAGGGTGAGCCCCTCGGGCTTCTCAGATGTCTGACCGCTGTCCGCTGCAGCATCGGGCGTACCGGGGACCGTGCCCGGGAGCGAGGTCGATACACCACCGGCGCATCCCGCAATCAACGAGAGTCCAAGAACTCCAGTCACGATCAGCGCGGCAAGCCGGGAATGTGCGGTGTGCTTCACTGGTATGGCTCCTTGGACGAGCAATATCGATCCCATCGTATGCGGTTGCCACGATGACGTCGTCAGCCGGTCGGCGACATCCCATCTGCATCCAGGGGAGTATAGTCGTTCGTCGCCCTCCGTTGGCTCGACACGACTGCCGTCAGGACCGGATCGCTGCCGTTTTTTCCAGACGTCGGCCGAATCATGCTTCAGGCTGGTCGGCCTGAGGTTCGTGAGGTGTTCGTCGAACCGTATCGTCTCACCTGCCGCCGTGACCCGGATATGACCGTGATCAGAGGAGTGTATTATTCGCGGTAGGACGTGAGTGCGGGTGATCTGACTGGCTGAGATCGGCCGAACAAGCGCGGCCGAGAGATGCGACAAGCGCCAGATTAGAGTGGAAAGCAACGGCGCACGGGTCACCCGACGGCAGTGAAGGAGGTACGCGCATGAGCGATGCTCCGATCGACGTCATGTCATCTACAGAGGAGCTGGAGGCACGGGCCGTCGGCCGCAGGCGGACTTGGATAGTCGTGATCGCGGTCGCTGTGGGGCTGCTGGCGTGCAGCTGCATGTCCACCGTGTTTCTCGTGCTCACCGGCATCATCGCCGAGCCGGTCACGGTGATCGAGGAGACTCTCCGCCTGATTCAAGCTCTGATCGGCGGTTAAGGCTCCAGCGACGCGGATGATGAAGATCTGCCTCATGGGCGCATCCGGCAGATGGGGCAAGTGTTCAGCTGACTGATAGGTATCGATGTACGGTTGATGTGCGGATGCATTCTATAGGGCGCGTGGGGAAACGTTTGGCAGATGAGTGGCTGATAGAGGCGCCCAGCGCTGAAGGGTCGACGTGCTGTCGTCGCTCCTGCCTGATTCGACATCGGATGTCACTTCATGACTCACTTTGGGCGTGGGTCTTGCGTTCCATGGTGGTCACTGGGCGTGAGTTATGCCACGGGCGAAGGTACTTCACAGCCACACTGAAGTGTTGGTCCGGGTGTTCGATGAGTCGATCGCCGCAGCGCGGGGTAGAGTGTGGAGTGTGCTCGGTCTCGGCTGGAAGATGGTCGGCATAGCGATTGAATCCAATTGTGCCAGTGACACACGGGGGCGAACGCATGAGGCGTGATCTCAAGAAGGAGCTTCGCTACCTATACAGTCCTTCAGCGCGAGTAGTCCAGCGAGTGGACGTGCCGACACTGCGCTTCTTGAAGATCGACGGCCAGGGCGACCCCAACACATCCCCGGCTTACAGCGAGGCTGTCCAGGCACTCTTCGCGCTCTCATATGCGCTGAAGTTCCGAGCCAGGAAGAGTCCGCTCGAGGTCAGCTACGGAGTCATGCCCCTTGAAGGTCTTTGGTGGGCCGATGATATGTCTTCGTTCACGTCAGGTGATCGTTCCGAATGGCAGTGGACGATGATGATCATGCAGCCTGACTTCATCGATGGCGACTTCATCGAGGAGACACGAATAGGCGTTATCGCGAAGAAGGACTTGCCCGGACTGGAGCGAGTCCGTCTTGAATCGTTCACCGAGGGCACCACGGCGCAGACGATGCACGTAGGTCCTTTCGCTGCCGAGGGACCGACGGTCGACAGAGTCCACCGGTTCATCGAGGAGTCGGGGTACGAACCGGTCGGCAAACATCACGAGATATACCTGAGCGATATTCGGAAAGCAGACCAGACCAAGTGGAAGACCGTGATCCGACAACCGATGAGGGCATCGGCGCACGGCTGATATGTCGATACGACATCTCGAGTATCTCCGGTTCGCCAGCATCTTTCCCTACCCTTTGCGCGTTACACACATATAGTCGGTGGAAGGGGGAGTCCATGTCTGATAAGCCACGGATCAGGGACACGATGGGTGGATACCTGGACGACCTGACGGAGGGGGCAGCGGAGCTCGATCGCGACTCTGGCCCGGTAAAGAAGGGCCCAATGGGCTGCTGGTTCGCGATACTCACCAGTATCGTTGTCGCTCTGCTGGTTTTTGGCGCGCTGTACATGACCGGTGTCATCGATTTTGATTCCACACAGACGCCAGAAGAGACTGCCGCGCCGGAGGAGACTCCTCCCGGAGACACAGATTCATCCGTGTCTCAGGAGTCGGCAACTCCGGGTGGACCAGTGGCAGAAAACCCGACTGCTGTAGGTCAAGCTGTTGACGCAGTCGTGCGGCCTGCTATCGAAGAGGTCTACGGCGATGCCCGGCTTCAGAGCGCTCCGTCGGTCGAAGCTCCGATCGTGAGCCTCCAGTACGCCATCCCAACGAATCCCACCGAAGGCGATGGAGAGAAGTTGCGGACTGCGTTGGCCGACAGAGGGGCGAGCCTGGATCCCGCCAACAGTGAGATGGACTATCATGCCGGCGAGGAGTTCATGATGCTGATCGACACAGGAAACCCCGCTTATAAGTCGATACGCGTGAGCCTGTCGCCGGACTACAAGATGATCTATGTCAACGCTGACAGGTCCGAGGGCTGATATCAGGTCTGTCCTCGGGCGTGGATACTCATGGGACCTACACGTCGATCATCCTTTCACTGAGCCGACGCAGTAGAGTGATGTGGTCATGGTCCGGGCGTTTTTCGGACCCATGGTGGCCGAGGGCGGTCCAGCCCGTACAGACGGCATCGGGATCGATGCGGCGGGCCAGTGACTTTGGCCGCACGAGACGACTGCGGAAAGGGTCGAGGTGGGAGCCAGGGTCATGTACGACAAAGGAAAGCGGGATCCCCGGCTGATCACCCTCCGGCGCGATGGCACCCTTGAGGACGCCGATCATCGGCTACTTGCCCTGTGGGCTGCAGACTGCGCGGAGCACGTGCTCCACCTTTTCGAGGATGAGCGCCCTGCCGACAGGCGTCCCCGTGAGGCAGTCGATCGGGCGCGCGCGTGGGCTCGTGGCGAGATCACGATGACCCAGGCCCGGACAGCCGCCTTTGCTGCACACGCAGCGGCCAGAGACGCCTCCGGGGCTGCCAGGGAAGCTGCTCGAGCGGCTGGTCATGCGGTGGCAGTGGCCCATATGGCGGACCACGAACTCGGCGCAGCCGCCTACGCCATCAGGGCTGTGCGAGCGGCGGTCGATCTGCCCGGTCGTGACGATGCCGGTCGTGCAGAGTGTCGCTGGCAGCGGGGGCAGCTTCCTGCCGATATCCGTGACCTTGTGCTGGAAGACCAGCGACTTCGCAACGAGAAGTGCTGGTCGCTCTTCGGCTGCTGAGCTACCTGACATCGGCATCTGCTCGGTCTCGGCCTTGAGCGGAGTGTCGCGAGGTAGAATCGGTATGCAGGCGCATGGCTGCACTCTGTGCACAGACACACCGGCCAGAATTTGGAGGGGTCTTGGACGATATCTCCCGTATCTCTGCGTTCATGCTCGAGATGGATCGCCTGAAAGGGGTGCTGCGTAAGACCAGGCCGCTTGCTGTCGACCGCCGGGAGAACTCGGCTGAACACAGTTGGCAGGTGGCCTTGCTCGCAACGATGCTGGCGTCGTATTCGACACAGTCGATAGACGTGGCTCGTGCTGTTGAGATCCTTCTTGTCCACGACGTCCCCGAGATCGTGATCGGCGACGTCATCGTCTACGCCGATGAGGATCCGGAACGACAGCAGGCCGAGGCCCGGGCAGCCCGAGATCTCTTCGGGATGTTGCCGGAGCCGCATGCCACGCGATGTTTTGATCTCTGGCTGGAGTACGAGCAGCGCGAGACGCCTGAGTCGCGCTACGCCTATGCGATCGATAGGTTGATGCCGATCCTGCACAACCTCCAACAGGGCGGTGGCACGTGGCGCGAGTACGGCATAGAGCTTGAGCAGGTGCTCGCGATCAATGCGGTCACCGGCAACGCACTGCCCGAGGTATGGGACCAGGTCCGCGCACGGGTGACCGTGTGCTTCGAGGAGATGGCATCGTGAAGTACTTCGTCGTGACGTACATCCGGCCGGATGACACAGGGTGGGACGAGCATCTGCGCGCTCATGTCGCCTACCTGAACGGGCTTGTCGAAGCGGGCTCTCTGCGCGCATCCGGCCCGCTTCTCGACACTTCGGAGACGTCCTCGATGCTGATCTTATCTGCGGAGAGCCGGGAGGATGCGCTCGACCTCATCACAGCAGATCCGTATGTGGCCGAATGCGTGGTGACCGACTACACGGTCGCTGAATGGGATCCGATGTTCGGCGAGTTCCAGACCCCCAGACACAGACTGGTCTTGTCTCAGCTCGACACCCGGTTCGAGTGATCGGGCCGGGTGTCGAGCTGGCGCCCACTTGAGTCTAGCCCCATGCGGTCAGGATCGGCGTGCTCTTGTCAGGCGTGACGGTGATCGCTCCCACGGGACAGAAGTTCACACACATCTGACAGATCTGGCACTCGCTGGGATAAGCGGCTATCGCCTGCTTGCTCTTCTCGTCGTAGCGGAAGACGTCAGTAGGGCAGGTCATGATGCAGGTCTTACAGCCCATACAGCGACGTGGGTCGATATTCTGAACAGCCATCTGCGTTCCTTTCTATTCGAGTCCCAGGAATGCGAGTTCTCCGGGGAACCGTGATGCGTATCGGGTCTGATAGTCCACGGTCATATCCGGCCGCCATTTCTCGGGCACCATCTCTTTGCTGAGTGCCATGTTGCCGTTCTCGTCCTGCTGGATCAGCACCCAGGCCAACCACTCCGCGTCGTTGCGGGCGGGGTACTCCTCGCGGTAGTGCGTGCCGCGGCTCTCCGTGCGGTATAGCGAGGCGCGCAGTTTCATCTCGGCGTTCAGAAGCATGTTCCTGGTCTCGTGCGCCAACTTGAGCTCGTGCGTGTCCGAGGCCATCAGCAGCGGTACCATGTGTTCTTGCAGGAACATGATCTGAGTGAGGGCCGCCTCAAGGCGGTCCGCCTTTTTCACCATGAGCACGTAGTAGGGGAACATCGTGTTTTGCAGCAGCTGTGTGACCCATGCGGGGGAATAGCCGCTCTCAAGACTGCGGGGTGCCAGCACCGCAGTGCGGATCTCTTCCAGGGCGCTGTCCGAGACAGTCGGCGCCGATGCGTTGACCGCGTAGGCCGCCGCACCCGCCCCGGCACGCGCGCCTTGGACTGCCGAGCCGGAGCTCGACAGGCCTACACCGGCGTAGGAGGCGCCGCAGAGCATCGATGCGAGCCCATCGCCAGCCGCCCACAGTCCGGGCACGTTGCTTGCGCCGGTCATGTCGGTAGGCCAGACGCCTTCGGCCTTGTGGATGCCCAGACCCGTCGCTGCGCCGCTCACCTGCACACCCCGGCCTTGGCCGGGCCTCGACCCTTCGCCGGATCCGCCATCGCTGGGAGGATCGCCTTCCGGACGACCGCCCGCGGCTGCCATGTCGCTTGAGTCGCCATCGCTGGGAGGACCGCCTTCCGGACGACCCCCCGCGGCTGCCATGTCGCTTGAGTCGCCTCCGGGGGCCATGCCATCGGGCATGTCGCCTGTCGTGCTGGTGCCTGCATGCGCCGCAAACGCCTCGCTCATCAACATGCCGCCGCCGGAAGCGCCGTGCGTCTGGGAGACGCCCGCTTCCCACATACCTTGCCACTGGCCGTAGCAGTCAGCGGGTGTCTCCAGGGTCGCGGAGTGAAAGTCCACGAACTCCTTGCCGGAGATGACAGAGCCCGCGCGGTAGGCCATGGCGTCGCCGTCAGAGGTCAGACCCTGGATCGGGAAGCCGGAGGCCTTGAAGGAGCCGGCACCAGCACACATGATCGTCGCCTTCGCTACCACGGCGATCGTTTCCTCGGAGTCGAGCGAGAAGCCGATGGCGCCTACGACCGTGCCGTTCTGCGTGAGCAGTTCGGTCAGCATGGTCCGTTCCACCAGTCGGACGTTGTCTTCAACGAGTTTGTCGCGCAGAGCGAGGTGCGGGTGTCGCAGCGACGGGTCTTGGAAGCCCCACTCCGTCATGTCGTCCCAGCGCAGCTTCGAGTCTTCGAACTGCAGCTCAAGCCAGTCCAGGTTGTTGATGTACTCGCTTGAGATCGAAGCACCAGCGATCATCTCTTCCCGGTTGTCGCCCGCTGCTTCGTCAAAGACGTTGAAGCCGTTGGCCCAGGGCGTCTGGCCCGAGCGGCCCACGGTACCTTTGTCGACGAGTACGACGTTCAGTCCGGCTTTCTTGGCTTCCACCGCGGCGAATGCGCCGGCGTAGCCTCCACCGATCACCAGAATGTCGGTGTCGATGCGGGACAACGGCAGTTCTTCGGCCGTTGCAACGTCCACGTTCTCGGTAAGTAGGCCACCCATACCGGCAAAGGTGAGTGCTGCCAGACCAAAACCGGTTGCGGCGAGAAACTCCCTCCGGTCCAGCCCTGTTGTCTTCTCGGACATGATCAGTCTCCTTAGTTCGTCAGCTGGTTATGCAGCGTCAGTCGTGGTCTCGGCTACGGGTACGTGCCTAGCACGCTTCCCGGCGCCGGGAAGCATGCCCTTGCCTGCGGTGAGCATCCAGCTCCAGTGCATCGCAAAGTGGATGAGGCCGCCCACGATCATCACGAGGCCGGAGTACAGGTGCAGCGTGCGCCACACTCCGTAGCCAAGTCCCAGGAACGTCGCTTCCACAGAAGCTGTTGCGAACTCGATCGCCGAGAGGGGCACGAGGAACGCGACCGCGCTTGCCCCGGCCACGAGGAATGCGGCGGCGATGACCAGATCGATCGCGAAGAGTGTGCGTACCTTGCTCATGGTCTTGTCCTTTCAGTCGGTTGTCGTTGTTACCAGAGCCGGCGGCCCTAGCTTGCGTCCCGCACGAGGCGGACGAGATTGTCGATGCGACGTGCGTCGCCTTGCGGCCCGAAACCTTCGGGGTACTCCGATGCGTCGCCCGCCTTGGGATCGCTACGCTGCGAGCCGGCACCGTGGACATCCATCCATTCACCGTCCATGTAGCCGAGCGATCGACCAAAGGCGACGTAAGCTGCGGCTCCGCCTTCTTTGTTGGATGACGAGTTAGCGTGCGTGGTCGAGCTCCAGTAGAAGCCGTAGTCGCTTTCGCCAGCCTCGTTGGTGATCTCCGTCGTGCTGAAGATAGGGTCGATGGCAGCGGAATCCGTCGTGCCGGGCGAGCGCGTGTAGTCCACGATGCCCTGCAGTTCCTTTACGTTGGGCACACGCCAGTCGCTGTAGCCGAGGTACGCATCGGCGTTCGCCTGCTCGGCCCACGCCAGCGCCTCTTCCCAGTCCATGCTTTCGCCACTGTCGTCCTGCGCCCACATGAGCTCCGTGGCGGAGTCCGTCACGGTACCGTCGCCGTTGTCCGAGAAGTCGTTGATCCCGTAGGACGTGTTGCCGCGAACGTAGTAGACATAAAACGTCTTGCCGCTGCTGAGCGCCGCGGAAGGAGCTGCGGCATCCACACCCTCAGGCGGAGTCACGCCCGCAGGAGGAGTCACACCCTCAGGCGGAGTCGCGCCTGCAGGCTTGCCTTCCAGCCCGTAGCCTTTGATCCGTCCGTCGGCGAAGTTCACGCCAAACATCGTGGTGGAGCCGTTCATGGTGGTGTCCACATACAGCGTGGAGGTGGCCATCTGCGCATCGATGATCCGCTCGCCGGCATCGGTGTCGCCGTAATCGAACTCGAAGTAGTCGGTGTCGATGAACGGCGTGAGACCGGATGTGTCGTTGCCGGTCACACCACTGGGATCCTCGCCACTGAAGTCGATCAGCGAGTACAGCTCGTCTATCGTGGGGAGGCGCCAGTCGTCATAGCCGCCAACCGACACGTCGGCAGCGCTTGCCATGGCTTCTTCATAGGTGAGCTTGTCATCCACGTCGATGTCGCCGTCGCCATCAAGATCGGGTGACTGGGTCCATACAAGGCCGGTCACATTGTCAGTGATGGTGCCGTCACCGTTGTCTGTGTAGCTTGGCGCGTTGCCATCGTACTGTGCGTCCTGCCCGTAGAAGGCATCGCCCTCGGCGGGGGCCGAGATCTCAGTGGACGCATCGTAGGTGGCGGTCTGCCCCGTGTCGACGATCGCGTAGGAGCCTGCCGAGAGAACCGTCTCGGTTTGAGTCTCAGTGGATGTGTCCGTTGACGCGCCACTGGTGCATCCTGAGACCATCGAGAGCCCCAGCGCTCCGGTCACGAGGAGTATCGCTGGTCGGGAACGTGCCAGGCGTTTCATGGGAGTCCATCTCCTTCGTCAGTATGGCCCTGCTGATTGGGCTCTAAGGAGATGGTGCGTGTTGCGAATTCAGGCCACGTTCCAGTGAGGTTACGGTATCGAAATCCTACTGCGCAGCAGGCAGCCTGATCTCGAAGACCGTACCGGCTTCATCGCTTGAAACGGTGATCTCACCGCGGTGGGCGTCTACGATCGCTTTCACGATAGCCAGTCCCAGTCCGCTGCCGGGAATGGCGGCTGCGGAGCGTGCGCGGTGGAAGCGCTCGAAGATGAGCGACATGTCTTTCTCGGCAATGCCAAGACCGGTGTCGGCAACGCGTAGCAGCGCGCTGTTGCCCTCGCGGCCCACACTCACTTCGACCTTGCCGCCTGCGGGGGTGAACTTGAGCGCATTATCGACCAGGTTGCCCAGTGCTCTGCTCAGCGCCAGTGGGTCGCCCAGCGTCTGGACATCCTCGCCGCTCAGCGGCACCGTCAGGTTGACACCGGCCCGCTCCGCACGCGAGGATGCGCTGTCCACGGCTGCCTCGGCTAGCGCCTTCAGGTCGACTCGCTGCTGCTCGGCTACCGCGCCCACGGATTCCAGTCGCGAGAGCGCCAGCAAGTCTCGTGTGAGCTTGCCAACCCGCTCGCTGTGACCAAGTGAGCGCTCCAGCAGCTCGCGGACGTGCGTTTCGCCCGAGGCGTCTTGTGCCAGCTCCAGGTCCGCCTGCAGCGCCGTGAGCGGCGTGCCTATCTCGTGCGCCGCGTCGCCGGTGAAACGGCGAAGCGAGTCAAAGGTGTCTTCGATCCCCTCGGCCATCTCATTGAATGCCGAGGCGAGCTGCTGCACTTCTGTGTCGCCCTTCACGGTGGCGCGCACGGACAGATCGCCGGCAGCCATCTCGCCGCTGGCGCGCGTGAGTTCGGCGATGGGGGCGCTTACGCGGCCGGCCAGGATGTAGCCGAACAGCGCCGCGATGACCACGGCCAGCGAGCCAGCGATGGCCCACGCCCACGCGATGCTGGTGATGAGGCCGGCTCCGGCGTCGGGGCCGCCGGCGATCTTGGCTTGCAGCAGCATGCTGCTCCCTGCAGGACCCAGCGGCAGGGTGAGCTCCTCGTCGGAGACGGCTGCGGCTACATCGTCAAGCGAGTACTCCGCAAGCACAGCGCCTGTCTCGTCGAATATCGACACGCTCACGCGGTTGATCTGCGCGAACTGCTCGATCTCAGCCTGCAGCGCGGCGTTGTCATCGCGATCGAGCACCCGGGTGTCTCCAAGCCGGGCGTTCAGGCTTCGCCCCGCGTCTTGCAGATACATCATCTCAAGCTGCGTGAGAAACGGCGGGAGCACGAGCGCCAGTATCGCTCCAAGGAGCAGGGCGGTGAGCAGTGCGATCCCCGCGTATTCGCGAGAAAGGCGCGTCCTGAGCGATATGGGTCTGGACACTGTGCTCCTTTGGCCGGTTGCTCCGTCAGTTGTTCAGCTTGTAGCCCAGTCCGCGCACGGTGGCGATCAGCTCCGGCTCGGCCGGGTCGCGCTCGATCTTCTCGCGCAGCCGTCTGATGTGGACGTTCACGGTCTTCTCATCGGAGACGTCCGCCGAGTAGCCCCAGACCGCTTCGAGTAGCTGGTCTCGGCCAAAGACTTGTCCGGGATGCTGCGCGAAGTGCACGAGCAGGCGAAACTCCGTGGGGGTCAGCACGATATCTTCATCCCTGCGTGTGACGGTTCCCCGGCTACGGTCGATGACGAGGTCGCCGGCGTACAGGACATCCGCACCTGTGGCTGCAAGTGAACCATATGCGCGGCGAAGCTGCGCACGCACACGGGCGAGCAGTTCGCGCAGACGGTAGGGTTTGGTGAGGTAGTCATCGGCACCGACCTCGAGGCCTACGACCTTGTCGACCTCGTCATCCTGGACCGTGAGGATGATGACGGGCATACGCAGTCCGTCCTCACGCATCTGTCGACAGACATCGAAGCCTGATCCGTCGGGTAGCCGGACGTCCAGCAGTACCAGGTGGGGGTTGTTCTCTCGTGCCTCAGTGACCGCGCTAGCAGCGGTGTTCCGCCATTCGACCAGATAAGCCTCACGCTCGAGCGCATCAGTCAGGCTGCGGGCGACGGCAGGGTCGTCTTCGACTACGAGTATCCGTGTCTCTTTCAGCATCGGCAGACGCATCCTTCCATGCGAGCTCGAAGCGGCTCGTTTCGCATATTCAATACTCTACCCCGTGAGTTCACGTGGTGTTGCCGCGAGGTTACGACTTTGCAACCCGCGAGGAGTGGCGGGCCGAGGCTGGCGCAATGGTCACGTCTTCTTGTGGGTAAATAAATAGAAATGGCTCTTTACCCTGAGGAGGAGACATGGCAGACGTCACAGAGGGTAAGAAGGGTGTGTCGGGCGGGTTCGTGCTAGAGACAGACCGGGGGATAACAACGATCTCCGATGCGGTCGTTGCAAAGATCGCGAGTATAGCGACACGTGAGGTCAATGGTGTCCAGGATCTCGGCAAGCAGTTTCGTCGTCTAGTCGGCAAGATCAGCCCTGGCGAGACACTCACACAGGGCGTCAACGTCGAAGTCGGGAAGAAGGAAGCCGCTGTCGATCTGGTGATCCTCGTCGAGTATGGTTACTCCATTCCAGCTCTTGCTCAGGAAGTCCGGGACAACGTTGTCTCCCGCGTAGAAGAGATGACGGGGCTCATCGTCAAAGAGGTCAACATCGAAGTCGATGACCTCTGGATTCCTACGGATGAGCAGCCGGCCGAGTCTCGGGTCGCATAGTTGTCTAGGACCCTGACACTCCGACTGCTGGGACTTGCGGTCGGCGCCGCATCGGCGGCGGTCGCAGTCCAGCTTTTGGCATACTCAATGAGCGGCAGGAGCAACCTCCTCGCCGGCACTTTCGTCTTCCTCGCGGGGTGTACCGCAGCGGTCGAAAGTGAGGGCGTCCTCATGCTTCTGGGAGTGATGCTCTTGCTCGTCGCAGGAGGTATCGCCGTGGTGGTACTCATGCCGGAGCGGTCTAGGCTCATCTCCCTGGGTAAAGGCATCAACACTGCTGCGTTCCTGGAGCCGGGTAGTCTTGTCCGGTCTCTGCAGCGCTCGCTTCGAGTCACTGTCCATCCGGAAGTGACGGTCCATCACAAGGGTAGGTACGTTGTGATCGCAGCACCCCAACGGGGCTCAGGCGGGTCACATGAGCTCATCGATGAAGTGGCATCCCGGATGCCGGCTGAGCTTGAGAACCGAGGGGTGCCCCACGTCAAGTATCGAATCGAGTCGGGGAGAACAGTCAATCGGAGAGTGCGATGAGGCTTTTGCAGCGTGTATCGGCACTGGTGGGTTGGCTGCTGCTTGCGCTTGCCGGGGCTCTGTACACGCTGGAAGCGGCAGGGGTCATCGAGGGCGATTGGCGCGTGCATACCGAGCGCATGATGCAAACACTGGCGCAGCCGACGATCGAGCAGTGGGCAGCTGCACTGCTCGGCCTACTTGCAGCCACGCTTTCCGTGCTGATCGTCATGGCACAGTCGACGCCGTATCGCAGGACCGTGAAGTACCACATCGTGGTCGATGACTCCGGAGATGGTCAGACCTTGGTGAGCAGTGCAGCTGTGTTGTCTGGTGTGAGTGCGGCACTGGGTATGGTCGATGGGGTCAAAGCGGTGTCGGCGGTTGGCACAAGACGACGGATCGATGCGCGTATCACGGTAGCCGATGATGCGGACGTCCAGGCGGTCGCATCATCGTGCGACGGGAAGCTCGATGAGGGGTTCTGGTCTCGCTTGGGGATCGCGCCCTATCGGGTGGACCTCCGCTTCGAATTCGGGCGCAGGGCCGGAAGGGATATCTCATGAGGGAGTGGCGATGATGGCAGCCCGAACGCTTATAGGCGGTGCAGTCGGCGGGATCATCGGGTTCGTGTGGTACGAGTTCGGGGCGGGGGCGGTGCTCGCTGTGGTCCTTGCCGGTGCCATAGGGCTTGCAGTGGGATGGATGCTCGAGAATCCCCATCGAGTCATCGAGCAACTTCAGCGCCTTGAACGAGATTGATCGGCCGGATCCCGACTCACTCGCGGCGGAGCTGATCGCTCCCTGCGGGATGGACTGCGGTGTGTGCATCGGGCACCTGCGTGTTCACAGGCCGTGCCCCGGCTGCAACGACCCTGACGACTCTTCCAAGCCCCACCACTGCGTGGTGTGCAGCATCAAGCTGTGTGAGTCTCGCTCTGAGGGTCCGGGAGCACTGTGCATAGACTGCGCGAAGTATCCTTGTGCGCGTCTTCGGCAGCTGGATAAGCGCTACCGCTTGAAGTACCGCATGAGTATGATCGAGAACCTAGGCGAGTTACGCCGGGTCGGCGTGGAGGCGTTCATCGAGCTCGAGCGTGAGAGGTGGACATGTCCTGCCTGTGGGGCGCTCGTGTCGGTGCACCGAACGGACTGTCTGGCTTGCGGTGAGTCTGTAGAGGATACTCGTGGTGTCGGCCTAACCAGGTAGGCGCTGGGTGCTCGATCCGGCGAGCGTTCGGCATAGTGAAGGGTGAGGAGTCCATGAGTCCTGAGGTGCGAGCAGAGTCGCTTTCTCCTCGCGTGTTGGTCGTGAGCGGAAGCCCTCGGGCATGCGGGAACTCCGAGGCTTTGGCCGAGCGCATCGCCAGCGAGATCGAAAGCGCATCAGTCACCACAGAGGTCGTGAGGCTCCGGGAGCTCGACTACTCTTCGTGTGTAGGTTGCGAGCTTTGCCGGAAGAGCGGGATATGCACCCGGTTTGACGATGGGATGACTACTCTGTACGACAAGATACGCGATGCCCGGGGTCTTGTTTTGATCTCGCCGGTCCACAACTACAACGTAAGTGCGTGGATGAAGTCGTTCATAGACCGCCTGTACTGCTTCTACGAGTTCGACTACCCGAGGCCCGGTCCGTGGCGCAGTGTCCTTGCCGGCCAGGATCGCAAGGCGGTCGTAGTGGCGGTGGCAGAGCAGCTTGAGACCCGCGACGCGGGGTTCACGCTGGAGGCGATGCGTCGACCGCTGGAGGCGTTAGGCTACGAGGTCGTCGACGAGGTCCTGATCTTAGGTACGTTCGAGAAGGGCTCTGTGTCTCAGCTATCCGAAGCGATGCTCGGCATCGAAGCGGCCGCTGGTACGCTCACTCAGGCACTCGTACGTTCTTCCGGTGTCTCCGGGTCGATCAGAACGGGGCTTTAGCAGGATCGTAGTACCAGGTCTCGTTCTCGATCTTGCCGTTGGATATCTCGAGTGAGGTGACGCCGATCACCTGCGTGACTCTTCCAAGATCGGGGCGTATCCCGTCCGCAGTCCAGAACACGAGCGCCCAGTCGTCACCCACGAGAGTCCGCTCGATGGTGAGATTGAAGTCAGGTGTCGCCAGAATCGCGTCGAGCGTTTTCTTGATCTCGGTCGGTCCTGTGTATGTTCTGTTAGTCGCTGCATCGCGCAAGATCGCATCGGGGGCGTAGAGGGTGAGCAGACCTGGCACGTCCTTGGTGGTGTCGAGCCCCCCATATGCGGCAGCGTATGAGTCGGTCACGGCGGCGACGGTCCGTTCGCCGCGATCGGCGAACCACATCCCGGTAACAAAGGTCACGCCGATGATAACCAGAACCGCTAGTAGCCAGAACAGCCACTTCCTACCGCGAGGCTTGCGTACTCTGTCGTCCACGGGCTTGACCTCTCGTACAGGGGATACACATACACTAGACTATTCCCGCCGACGTCTGCACGGGAAACCCACTCCAGTATAGTGCGATACTAGCGTACTGCCCCGGGCATCGTCAGGAGGAACATGCTCTATATCGAAGACTCGGATGACGACCTCTGGCTCGACCTTGTCGAACTCCTCAGTGAGCGCCAGATCCACGATATGGTTCTGTGCCTGTACCCCGGTTCGGGGTCAGACGACTTCCCGGAGCCGTTCTCCGTTTCGTGCTCGCCGGACTCCCTCGAGCAGGTGATCGTCTGCTCCGATGGGAATGAGCCGCCGTGTAGCGGACGGGTGCGGGTTTCGGGAGAGCTGCTCGATCTTCTCCGTTCGTATACCGGAGAGTTCGAGGATTGGGGCGACAGTCTGTTGCTCTACCAGCCTCGCGAGAGGCAGTGGGTCGCAGCGTTCATCCCGCACCAGCGCATCGCACTCGTCAAAGATGTGAGGCTCCAGGACTTTCTCGACGCCGCGGGGATCAAAGCGGGTACCGAGTCTCCCCCGGGGCTGGATCCGAGCCTCATCGACGCTTCTGAGTGATACAGTGCGCTACTGTTGAGCCGGGTCCACCCATCGTCGACAGGTGAGCGAAGTGAAGGTAGGAAGCGAGACAGAGAAAGCGATGATCAGCTCGATCAAACGGTTTTTCATCGAGGAGTTCGAGCAAGAGATCGGTGACCTGAAGGCCATGCAGGTGCTGGACTTCTGCGTGCGCGAGATAGGTCCCAAGATCTATAACCAGGCGATCGCGGACGCACAGACGATCCTTCAGGAGAAGGTCTCGGATCTCAGTGGCGTGCTGTACGAGCCGGAGTCGAGCTACTGGCGACGCTAGGAGGGCCATCATGTGTGAGGATCGAGGGGTCATCATGCGCCCTGCAATGCCCGGAGACTTCGCGGATATCCTGCGCCTGAACGAGGAATGGGAGTGCTTCACCAGCCCTCTGGCGCACGAGCGTCTCGCTGAGTTGCACGAGCAGGCGCTCTACCACCGAGTGTGCGAGGCCGATGCCCGGGTCGTCGCGTTTCTGTTGGCCTTCGGTCCCGGTGTCGACTACGACAGCCCGAACTATCGCTTCTTCGATACAGGCAGCCATGACTTCATCTACATCGATCGGATCGTCATCGATCGTGCGTACCAGCGTGTCGGTCTGGGCGATGCACTGTACGGAGACCTGCTCGACTTCGGGCGAAGCCAGGGGGTCGCGCGGCTTGTGTGTGAGGTGGACGCCGATCCTCTGAACACGGCTTCTGAGCGTTTCCATGCACAGCAGGGCTTCGTCGAGGTCGGCTCGCAGTGGGTGGCAGGTGGGAGTAAGCGCGTATCGTTGAAAGAGCGCGCTATCGTCGACGAGGTGTGTGTTCCGCTACACTCATAGTCGGCTTGCACCATGTGATGTGATCCGAGAGGAGTACCGGTGAGCGTAACCGTCGTCACTGACTCCGCGAGTTCCCTCACACGAGAGGACATCGAGCGCCTCGGTATCGAGGTCGTCTCTCTGCGCATGGTCGAGGATGGTGTCTCGGTACCCGACATGGACGTCGACCTTGATGCCTTCTATCGGCGACTTCCGGGACTGCGGTCGGTGCCGACCACGTCAGCCCCATCGCCTGCCGAGTTCGCCGAGGTGTTTTCTCATGTTCTCGGGCGGGGTGATGGTCTCGTCGTAGTCCTCATCTCTGCGCGACTCAGCTCCACCTACGAGGTGGCCGGGCTTGGTGCGGCCATGATGCGTGAGCAGTATCCGGACGCGCGGATCGAATTCGTCGACTCCGAGTCGAACTCGATGCAGGAGGGCTTTGCGGTCCTGGCGGCGGCGGAATGTGCGCAGAGGGGTGACAGTCTCGAGGAGTGTGCAGCGGCCGCTCGCGCGACTGTGCGGCGAACGAGGTTCCTCTTTGCGCCCGCAAGTCTCGACTATCTGGCCCGGGGTGGACGTATATCCGGAGCGAAGAGGCTCATCGGCACGGTGCTCAAGATCACCCCGATGCTTACCGCAGTCGACGGCCGTACAGCCGTGGCTGGCGCCGTTCGTACACAGAGGCGAGCTCTTGCGCGGATCGCGGAGTTGATGCGCGCTGACGTCACGTGTTGCGGTATCAGGCGTGCTGTCGTCCAGGCGGTCGCCGATCACGAAGGCGCGGTCAAGTTCGCACGAGAGCTTATCGAGCCGATCGTGGGTCTCCCGGTACCTGTGGTCGACGTGCCGTTGGTCGTGGGCATCCACGTCGGACCGGCCATCGGCGTTGCGTATGAGACCATCGACCCTCTACGGTGAAGTGGTCGATGGTCGATATCACTCCGGTGGTCCTCGTGGTCATCGTCGTCTACACCATCACAAGTGCTGTCACCTTCGTCGCCTACGGGGTGGACAAGCGGGCTGCGCGCCGCGGTACTCGCCGCATACCGGAGGCGAGACTGCACATGCTTGCATTGCTCGGCGGATGGCCCGGTGCGCTTATAGCCCAGGAGACGTTCCATCACAAGACACGTAAGCAGTCATTCCGGACGGTGTTCTGGCTGACCGTGGTCGTCAACTGCCTTGCACTTGCAGCGTGTCAGGTCTTCGGTTCCGGGTAGAGCCCACGCACCTCGATACCTCCGGTGGCCGTGGCCGGATGTGCCTGTGCGGCCTGTACAGCTGTTTTCATGTCCGGTGCGGACAGGACGAAGAATGCCGCAGGGACAAGCGGGAGGGCGAGGAGCGGGCCGGTGCGAACCTCGTCGGCTTCTACGGATACCGCGCCACAGCTCGAATCGAAGGCGAATCCTCGCTGGTTCGCGAAGTACGACCCTCCGAGCACCTTGCCGCCGAGGCGCTTTACCCGCTCGGGGTAATCGTCGATAGCCTCGATGTAGCCGGTCGTGAACCCGATGGGGTCCGCGGGTGCAGGCAGGTAGACAAGAACACCGTACTGGGGCATTAGCGGTCCTTTCGTCGGCTGTATCGGTTCCTACCCATCATCACAGGGGCCGATGTATCGTATCCTGGGACACACACGGTTCAGTCAGAAGTCGAGAGCCACCTACAAGGGAGTCGACCGCGATGAGTATCGATCGAAAAGCCTTGACTCGAGAGTACAAACGAACGCCCCGGCCTGCCGGAGTGTTCCAAGTGCGCAATATCAAGAACGGCAGAGTACTGATCGGCCCGACGTCCAATTTGCCGGGCATTCTCAATCGGCTGCGGTTCGAGCTTGAGCTGGGCACACATCCCGACAATGAGCTACAGGCTGACTGGGACTCGATGGGTCCGGAGGCGTTCGAGTTCGGTGTGCTCGATCGGCTCGAGCAGGAGGAGGGGGAGCCTGGCGCCGAAGACCTGCGCATCCTCCACCAGCTCTGGCTCGAGCGTCTCAGCGATACTCCGCTGTACTCTCAGTCCAGCCACGGGGCATGAGAGAGGCCGCGCTGTGACCACATTCGCCTACGGTGTGATCAGTACGGGCCCGCGGTCGTCTTCGGGATCATCGCGCTTCACTGCTGCCCGTGGATGGTAGTTGGCCGGCACAGCGCGGCCGTCCGACCACTCGACCATCTGAGCGTCACAGACGGCGCATAGTACGGTCTCCGCGATCCCGACGATCGAGAGTTGGTTCCCACGCGAGTACTGTGTCAGTGCGTGTGGACGCTTGACCAGGTCGGTCCCGCCACACGTTGCACAACGCTCCGGCTGCTCGTCTCGGAGCCAGGTAGCTCCACACCGACCACACTCGATGCGAATGCCTTCAGGGGTCTCATCTCCACGCAGGTCGTCCGTCTCGCCACACACGGAGCATACGATCGTCCTTGCCATGGGGTACCTCCATACCGACTGTTTCGACAGGGTATCAAAGATGACAGCATCGGGCTTTGTCGGACCCACCGGCCTGCCACTGCGTGGCACTGATGGACCACTCGGGATTCGGGTACACACCTACTGCATCCATAGCGAGTTCGGAGGGGGCACGTAGGGGATTCCCCTCGTGGATCTTTGTCGGTCTGGTCGCTGGCATGTCAGGCAGGTGGATCATGCCGGGAGATGTTGGCACGGTCGTCGTGGTCGTGGCCTACAGTTTCATGCGCAAGAACGTCAAGAAGTGGTACGTGACGAGGGAGTTGGGTAGCACTGCGGGACTGCCTCGCTGATCGCACTGACCTGCCCTCGTCGAGGGCCGATGAAGGGACTCCCATGGATACACTCACCCGGGGTTTGATGGACCAGCTCTCCGGCGGTGGGCTTGCCGAAATCGGTAGCGCCGTCGGCGTCGACGAGCGATCAGCCGGCTCGGCGCTTTCGGCAGCTATGCCATTACTGATCTCCGCCCTTGCGGCCAACGCTTCCAAGCCCCAGGGCGCAGGCGACCTTCTCCAGGCGCTGCAGCAGGATCACGATGGCTCGATCCTGGGCGATCTTGGCGGTCTTCTACAGGACCCGGCGGTCAGCGAGGGCCCGGGTATCCTCCAGCATGTACTCGGTGCGGGTCAGCCAGCGGTCGAGGAGGGCCTGGCGCAGAAGACCGGGCTTTCGGCCGGGCAGATCGGCAAGCTGCTCACGATCGCGGCCCC
>Ga0265295_1002440_pt1 | contig 29457 bp, 17 predicted proteins | sample Munlansysbiofilm_FD_192503 | JGI IMG/M metagenome (GOLD analysis project Ga0265295, IMG submission 192503) | Leachate microbial communities from a municipal landfill in Southern Ontario, Canada - Methane capture system biofilm | ecosystem: Engineered > Solid waste > Landfill > Unclassified ... | reverse complement strand
TTCAAATTTTTTGAATAATAAATTGCCAGCTCTGTCTGTAGCAGCCAATACAGCTACTTTCTTTGGCTTTTGCTTCCTAGCTCGCTTCAGCTCTTCTGCATTTTTGTATATTCTACCTTTTTCGGAATAATCCATCAATAGTTCATCCATCTCTACTACCCCGAAAAAATTGATATTATCTTCGAAACTTTGTAGAGCTGCTAATATCTTGTGTCGCCAAGCGAAGCTTGTAGGTAGGCTGATGCCCACTTCTTTAGCGCATGCTCTGAGACTTTTGCCTGCTACCATACATCTGATGTAGTCGAGCATTTTTTCTTTCTTTTGCAACCTGTAAACAAAAGTTCCAGTGGTAACTCTAAACTGTCTGCCGCAGTCTTTGCAGCGATAGTTTTGCATCCCATTTTGTAAGCCATTTTTAATGATGTGATTGCTACGACAGTCTGGGCATAGTGGTGGGGCACTGAGTATTTTCAGACCTTGATAATCGACTACATCGGCTTCTAATTTTTTCATTAGAGAAAAAAGGTTATCTAAGAATTCTTTATTCTCTTCCTTACTCATAGCAAGATATTTGCTTGTGTTTTCTACTATTTTTTTCATGAATTAAAAATTTTGTAAAAATATAAAAATTATTTAACATATAAACTTGAAAAACTTAAACATTTATTAATTTCGATTAACAATTTGATTTTAAACGTGCCACATTACATTAAATTTGAAATATGATTCACTATAATAAATCATATCTTTTATATTCTACATAAATTATTTAATTTTGCAAAACAAAATTTTACAATTATGGCAAAAATTAGAAACTTAAAGAAAAATTTGAAGTATTGGGAAGAGTTTTTTTTAGCAAATGCTTTTTTATGCATTACAACTTTAAATACAGATGATGAAAATAAAATTGAAGAAATATTAGAGCTTACAGATGAATTAGAAAAATATTTAAATGATCTAAAAAAATTGATTAACAATCCTGAACACCGTTATAAAAGATTACCAAAAGCCACTGCAAAGGTTGAACGTAAAAAATTAAAAAAAGAACATGCAAAAAAAATTAATGAAGCAGTAATTAATTACATTCAAAAATACAATGAAAGTTTTGAGAAAATTAATGAAATTATTATTAATAATTTACAAAAACAATCATGAGTACATTTTTGTTTCATGAAATTATTTATGGCCCCATTAAAAGTAGAAGATTGGGGAGTTCTTTAGGCATTAATATTATTCCTATAAATGAAAAAATATGTTCATTCGATTGTATTTATTGTGAATGTGGCTGGACTACTGCTTTTAATTCTGATAATTTTATTGATAAAAATACTTTTAAATATCTTTTAGAAAATTCTCTAAAAAATCTAAGTAGTAAAGGAGTACATTTGGATTCTATAACCTTTTCTGGCAATGGAGAATCTACTCTACATCCTGATTTTTTAAATATTATCAAAGAAACCATAACTTTGCGAGATATTTATTATCCTAAAACTAAGATTACCGTGTTAACTAATGGCACCATGATTCATTTGACTGAGGTAGCAGATGCATTATCCTTAATTAATCAACCTATTCTTAAACTTGATAGTGCAATACAAACAGAATTTGAAGCTATTAATCAATCATTATTTAAAATTGATGTTTTTGATTTAATAGATCGTTATATTAATTTATCAATACCAAATAAAATAATTCAAACTATTTTACTTCGTGGAGAAAGGAATGGTTTCAAAATAAATAATACAAAAAAAGAATCTCTAGATGCACTTGCATCAGCTATTAACAAAATAAATCCCAAAATATGGATGTTATATGCTATAGACAGGGAGACACCAGAAAAAAAATTAGAAAAAATTACCATTATCGAATTAGAACAAATCAAAAATTATTTACAAAATATTGTGCATTGTGAGATAAAAATTTATGGATAAATGTAACTAAAGCATATTTTTATTAAATTGATATTAATATAATATTTTTGGTTCTATAACGTTTATTGTGGGTAATAAAATTTTAGATTGTTACAAAAAATAACTATTTTTAATTATTTAGGCTAATTTTTATCACAAAGGGCACTAAGTTATTACACAAAGTTCACAAAGTGCCATTTATAACCCTTTTGATTCCATCTTCCTTTGTGTTCTTGGTGCCTTCTTTGAGAACTTTGTGGATAATATTTGATTATCCTATAATTAATAAACCAATTATTAACAAATTTTTTATAAAATTACTCTTTTTTTTAATCTTTAACCCATATAAAACGTTATAGAACCATATTTTTTAATCAATTTATAGATTTTAATAATCATTTCAAGTATACATAGATTATTCAGAATTTATTTTTAAATACATTAGCGCCTAATCTGGCTTGTTTATATTTCTAAGATTTAAGCTAATAATCACGTATATACCTAATTGCATTAGAATAAAAATTTTTACGTAAACAAATTTTCATCGCTTTTTCTTAATATTTACTACATATTTGATAGGGTTGTTTTAGCTTTGTTTAATAATAAGAAAATTGAATACAAAAAAATAGGCGAACTTTAATTGTTCGCCTATTTTTATAATATTATTTTTATATTTTTATTTAGTAACTACTATTCTAAAGTTATTAATAGTATTATCAGCAGATACTACTTTTAGCATGTATGTACCACTCAATCTAGAAACATCTATTGTTAATTTTGCATCATCCATCTTGTAGCTATTAACTAATTGACCGAGCATATCGTATAGATATACATCAGCATTATTATTATTAATTAGTTCTATTGTTACCTCATTGTCGGTAGGTACTGGATAAACATTAGCTATTGGTATTTGATTATTTGCAATAGATGTTACAGTTACCTCGTTAGATACCCACTCACAGTCATATTCATCAGTGAATATAACATAGTAGCATTCACCTATAGTTGGATTAGCATAAATAGCTTCAGTAACTCCAGGTATTTCATCATTATCGCAAGTATACCAAGTGTAATCACCACTTACAATAGGATCTATAGTCGCTTCTAATCCATTTTCAGTTTCAGCTAAACTAACAGTTACATTAGAAATAGTAACCTCAATATCATCAGTAGATGAACAATCATATTCATTAGTTACGGTTACAGAGTAAGTACCACTCATAGCTACTATCATTGTTTGGCTACTACTCAAAGGAGGATTCCACTGATATGAGCTAAATCCAGCACCAGCATCTAGCGTAACTGTGCCACCACATTGTATAATATCTTCTCCTAAATCTACTGTAGGTGATGGATTAACTGTGATGTCTATGTTAGCTGTACTTTCGCAACCAGCTGGTGTAGTAGCTGTAACTGTATAAGTAGTATTAGTAGTAGGATATTGGGTAATTACTGCATCTGTTAATCCGTTATCCCATAAATATGTAGTATTAGCTATATCTGAGCTAGCAGTCAAAGTAACTGATTGACCACTACAAATTGTTGTATTATCAGCAGTAATCATAATCTGTGGTAATGGATTGACAATAACAGTAACCTCATCAGTGTTTTCACAACCATTTGCATCTATACCTGTTACTGTGTAAGTAGTAGATTCATCTGGTGTCACAGTAAAGGATTCTACTTCTACACCAGTATTCCATTCATATGTTATAGCTCCACTAGCACTTATTGTAGTAGATTCACCAATACATACTTCATTCGGTATAGCTGTAGCTTGAACATCAGGTAATGGATTTACGGTTACTGATACTGTAGCAGTATTTTCGCAGCCACTACCATCTATACCTGTTACTGTATAAGTAGTTGTAGTTGTAGGATTTACTGTTATACTACTACCAGTTGCCGTTGTACTCCATTCATAGCTTACGCCCCCGGTAGCAGTTAATGTAGCTGGTGAACCAGAGCAAACAATACCAGGATTAGCTGATGCAGAGATAAGAGGTAAGGGAATAACAGTTACAGTAACTTTTGCAGTATTTTCGCAACCATTTGCATCTATACCTGTTACAGTATATGATGTAGAACTAGTTGGTGTAACTGTAATGCTTGTTGTAGTTTCATCTGTACTCCAAATATATGTATCTCCACCACTAGCTGTTAATATGGCTGGTGAACCAGAACACACTAGACTATGATCAGCCGATGCAGTGATATCAGGTAATGGATTTACGGTTACAGTAACTTCAGCAGTATTTTCACAACCATTTGCACCTGTACCTGTTACTGTGTAAGTAGTTGTAGCAGTAGGATTTACTGTTATGCTACTACCAGTTGCCGTTGTATTCCATTCATAGCTTACTCCTCCCGTAGCAGTCAGCGTAGCTGGTGAACCAGAGCAAATTGTACTAGGATCAGCTACTACTATGATATCAGGTAATGGATTTACGGTTACAGTAACTTCAGCAGTGTTTTCGCAACCATTTGCACCTGTACCTGTCACTGTGTAAGTGGTTTCAGTTGTAGGATTTACAATGATGCTACTACCAATATCTTCTGTGCTCCATTCATAGCTTACTCCTCCCGTAGCAGTCAGCGTAGCTGGTGAACCAGAGCAAATTGTACTAGGATTAGCCGATGCAGTGATATCAGGTAATGATAGAATTGTTAAATTTAGTTGTGCAACTGTATCGCATCCGATTGTACCAGAAATAGTGTCATAATATGTGCCAGCGCTATTATATACATTGCCATACCATATAATGCTATCTCCATTGCATATAGATATATCATCTACTTTATTTATAATTGGATTTACTGTAATCTCTATTTCAGCAGTATTCATACATCCTAAAGCTGTAGTACCAGTCACATAATATGTCGTTGTAGCAATAGGAGAAACTATTATACTAGCACCTGTATAAGTATCAATACCATCAGACCAGGTATAATCTTCTGCTCCACTAGCTGTCAGAGTAGCACTACTACCAACACATATTTGTGTTTCGCCAGTAACAGAGATCGTTATAGGATTTACTGTTATAGTTACGGAGTCTTTATCTGTACAACCAAAATTATTAGATACAGTAGCTATATAAGTAGTATTTGTAATAGGTGTAGCAATAGGATTTGCTATTGTAGATGTGAAACCTGCTGGATTAGATGTCCAACTAATAGTTTGTGGAGTGTATCCAGTAATAGTTACATTATCTATTGCCCAGTAATAATCCCATGAAGCTTGATATTTAAATCTAACTTTCACATTACTCAATCCAACATAAGTACTCAAATTAATTGTCTCATGAGCAAATGATGATGAAGTACCAACAGTGGATGTATAAGTTGTAAGGGTTATCCATTGAGTGCCATCATAAACCTCTACTTTAGCTGGCCCATCTGGACGGAAATAATGATAAAAATCTAAGGTTAAGGAATCAAATCCAACTGTACTAAACTCAGGAGAAATTAGCTCTGTATTAGTAGTACCACCGCTCCCTTGTGCATCACTATTACTCATGATAAATTGTGTATTGTCATTACTATGAAAAGTAGTATAACTGTAACTATATCCATCTGGTCTAAGTGTCCATGCAGCATCTTCAGGAGTACCACCAGTAGAATTATTAATAGTTGTAAATGAATGAGTAGTGCCATTGAAATTTTCTGATACGATAATTGTGGGCACATAATCAACTCCTGTAGCATCTAACTGAACAGACTCACCACAAGTGATAGAGGTAGGATTAGCAGATACACTGATAGAAGGACTAGGATATACAGTTACATTTATAGTATCTAAATTCACACAACCACTTATTGGGTCATTAGCATTTAGTATGTATTGAGTGCCAGTAGAAGGACTATCCGTGAAGCTAGCTCCTGAGTATGTTTGTGAATCATAAGTCCATGTATATTCATAATCAGTATTGTTACTAGTAACGTTTAGTGTTATTTCTTCTCCATCACAAATAGTATCATTTGGAGATACACTAGCAGTGATTGCTGGTGGCACTGTGATAGTAGCTACTACCTCCGTTCTAGAACCTATACATGGTAATTGTCCCAATGTAAATTTAGGTCTTGTAGTTCCAGTAGTAGCTGATGCAGTCAAAGCACATAATTCACTTGCTGGTTGATTATCTTTTTGTATATAACTAGTAGAATTAAATGTAGTATTATCATATTTCACATGAGCACTATTGCCTGATGAGCCACTATTATTATTACTCCAACAGAATTCAATCACTATATTTGATGCACCATCCCATGAAAATGGTGTAAAGAAATTAATTTTATTCTCTCCTACATCAGGTGAATATGCATCGTTTGTATATACTGTTTGTAATCCAGTTAATAAAGTTGTGGTTAATACACTATCAGTAGTAGAGCCTATACTCAAATTAAAATCATTGAATGCAACTGTACCTACAGAATTAACTTCAAAAGATAATAAATCTATATTACCTGGCTGGAAGCCTGCATCAGTAAGTTCAGAAGCTCTAATCAAATATTGCGATTTTTTACCACCCCATAAATGATAAAATGGACTCTGAGCACCAGAACTAGTTAATGCACCATCACCAATGGTAATTGGTGGATTTCCACTTACCGAAGCTTCCACATAATAAGATGTAGTAGAGGTTAATACAGGAGTAGTAAATGTTTCACCAGTACCAACTAAATTATTATCACCATCATACCAATTTATCGTAGCTTCAGAAGGGCTAGCTGTAGCTGATAAATCTACTGTACCTGGACCACAGTGAGATCCTGGAGTAGTAGATAATATTTGTGGATTGTTTACTTTAATAAATACAGTGTCTGTTAAACAACTATTACCAGAAGCTGTAGCTGTCCATTTATAATATGTGCTTGTATTAATCTCTGGTGTAGTATAGTTAAGTCCATTAGCACCTGTAATATCTGTAAAAGTAATACCATCAGCAGATGATGCCCATTGGAAGGTAGCATCACCATAGCCAGCTGATGGCGTTATGCTAAGTGTAGAACTTCCTGAAATGCAGATCTCTTCGGGTATAGCTACAATAGAAGCAGTTGCAGGAAGAACTGTTATCTCGGTTGTATCAGTAGTAGCACATTCTGTTAAAGTATTTTCTGCTAAACAAATATATTCATAGGTGCCTGCAGTATTATTTTTGAAATATACTTTCTCTGCAGAGCTACCACTCACATATGGTGTAGTGCATGCAGCATCAGTATAGAGGTTAGTAGCAGGAGACCATTTGAATGTCTCATATTCATTAGCACCTGTTAAAACTTGTATACTATCTACAGCATTATTACAAATAGTTTTATTATCTGTAATAGTAATAGGTGTAGATGGAATTACTATAGCTACCACCTCTACTCGTGGACTAGAACATACTGATTGACCATCTACAATTATATTCGGTCTATTAGATGTCAAAGTACCTGTGCCAGGTATTGATGGATAACTACCATCTTGATATTTATATAAGCCAGTATTTGTTTTTGTTGTATAGCTAAAAGTAGGATATCCAGAAGCATAGCTACCATCATTATTTACCCATACTATTAATAATGAATTATTGCCAGAATAATCGAATGGTACATCCAGCTCAAACTCTTTCCAGCCTCCACCATCCCAGGTATAAGAAAATGGTCCTTTCACCTTAGTAAGTGTAGCAGTATCTATTAGATTATTATCAGCAAATTCAGTATATGTTACTTCGCCCATGTATATTATCTGATTGTTCTTTGTATAATTACTTGGAGTATTACCTACATGGAATTGTATTTTTGTAATAGGTCCTTTAATATTTAGTTCGTCAGCAGTATATAGCATAGCTCCATAGGAATAATCATAATATCCGTAAAATGGTAAATAATTGGTAGTACTAGTGCCTGTACCTACAGTAATAGAAACTGGTGATGATATTTCAGCTGCTACATAGTATGATGTAGTATCCGATATCAAAGGTGTAGTGAAAGGTGATCCAGTATATAGTGAGGTACCTCCGGTGGGTACATCATACCATACTATATCAGCACCAGTGGTAGCAGTAGCCTCCAGAGTAGCTTGTCCTGCTCCACATAAGGTATCAGCTGTAGTAGTTAATATTTTATTAACAAAATCTATTTGTAATGGTGTAGAGCTTACTGTTTCAGGTCCATTTATACAAGTTACATCACATTTATAATATTTAGATTCAGTTAATACAAAGCTATATGTGCTATGAGTTGCCCCCGTTATATTAGTATATGATATTCCATCAGTAGACTCCATCCATTGATAGCTGATACCAGTACCAGGAGTAGTATTTTCTAAGCTAAGATTAATAGTTTCACCAAAACAAGCTGGATTGTTACTAGCAATAGTATTACCAGGATTTGGTGTAGTACATGTGAAGCTTGGTATACCATTAAACTCATCAGCTCCCATATCTGGAGCAGTGCCTGTGCCTGCATAACCTGTAGCTCCAAAACGTAAATCACCATCATAGTCAGTATCTACGCCAGCAATCACTATACCGCCACTCTCTACTCCAGTTGCTACATCTGTTTTAATATGTAAATCATAAGGAGTAGTAGCAGTATTCATAAATGGTGGCATACCTGTGATAGATGCACTCTCTCGTGGTGATACTAAGGTTTGGAAATCAATTAATGACTGATATGCATCAGTACCATCATAGTAAATTAGATTAGATACATCTGGAGTGCCAGCATAGAATAGATTATTATTACTACTATTATCATATTGTGTCAATGATGTAGATGCACGACGCAGTGCCACTGTCAAACCAGTACCTGCAGGTGTGCTATTATTCACTACTATATTATTTTTCAAAACAATAGTAGTAGGCGAAGTAGAAGCATAAATACCAGATGTACCAAAATTGGTACCACTAGATGCTCCATCTAAATATATAGTATTATAATAAACATTTTGCGTAGTACCATATGATAAACTTATACCAATTATTTGATTAGAACCACTAGATGATGGTGCATATAACTCTGAGATGAAATTATTATATATGTTATTAGTAGTGCCTCCATTAGCATAAATACCATAAACAGTACCACTAGTACCACTTGAATTCAAATCATATAATAAATTATTATACACATTGGTAGTAACTCCATTGCTTATTTGAATACCATAAGAACTACCTGCAGAGTTTAAACCAGTGATGGTATCATTATATATGTTTACAATAGCACCAGTAGCACTTGCATTAGAATAAATGCCATTTATAGTACCACTAGTAGTAGTTAGGCTTTGTATTTTATTTTTATAAACATCTATTTGGGGAGTATAACTGCCACCCATATAGATACCATAAATACCAGCACCATTATTTATATTCTCTACTATATTATTATTAATAGCTATATATTTGCCATAAGTAACATACATGCCATAAAGTGATGAGGTACCGCCAGTAATATTTTTTATTACATTATTACTATAATATTTTTTTGCAGAATTCAAACTACTACCATCTGTATCATAGAATCCATAGAAAGTTGTACTCCCAGTTAAAGTAACATTATCTATTATATTATTAGTAAAATATTTTTTTACAGTAGAGTCTGAGCTGCTAACAGAATAGTAGAAATAGACAGTACCACCCGCAACAGTTTTATCTATTAAATCTACTCTATTGCTGTCAATTACTTGGATACCATTAGATTTTATTTTATTTCCTCCATGTAGCACATATACTGAACCTGAAGTATTTGTATTAATTTGGAAAATATTTTTCTTAAAATATTGATTTTTAGCAGTTCCTTGATGATAGATACCATAGATTGCTGAAGAATTTGTAGCAGCAGAACCCAAGCCTCTGATAGTGTCCGCTATCACATAGTTTGTTACACTATCATTATAATTATCTAGATGTATCCCGTAGATAGAAGCAGAAGCAGCTTTTCTTTTTAAGAAAATATTATTATTATTAAAATAGTTGGTCATTTTAATATTAGTAGGAATGGTACCAGAGGCATAATGATAGATACCACGTAGAGTACCCGCAGTCACAGTATTATCAGAGGTCAGTTTGTTATTATTAATGGTTACATTTAAAACATTATTAGCAAGGATGCCATTCACAGTACCAGAGACAGAATTATAGCCCGAGAAAGAGCTCGTAAAACCATAAGTAATATTATTACCAGTTACGACAATATTCCTAGCCATATAGTTACCAGTAGTAGAGCCTACAAGGACTACACCCATATTAACATTAGAAATAGTATTATTTAGTATTTGAAGATTATTAAAAGCACCATCTAAACTGGTAATATCAGCTGCAGTAGTCATAGCAGTAGCAGTATGTCTACTATTAGCATAAATACCGAAGGCATTTTGATATGTTCCACCTAGAGTAATAGTATTACCAATGATAGAGCAATTTTGAGGTCCATCATCAGGAGTAGCATAGAATAAAGCTACACCAAACTCTGTCATGTTATTCGTTGTAGCAGCCATTACGTTATTAGCTGGATTTTCCATCATCATAAAACCACTGATAGTAATCCAGTCTGCACCGATGATTTTGAAAATAGCATCATTAAGAGCACCAGAAGCTTGTGGAGAGAAAGCAGTAACAGTGTTGCCATTACCTTGAATCATAATAGGTTTAGATGGATCTCCACTAGCAGTTATCGCATAGCCACCAGCTGGTGCCGTCTGAGGATTACCTGGTGCCACCATAATAGTAACACCACCATCACCTACACCTTGATGATTCAAAGAATCAATAGCTGCAGATAATGTAGGATACAGGGGATCACCAGATGTTACTGTAATCACACCCTGTAATTGCCCAAAGGCAAAAGTAGCCCAGAGCAACATGATTGAAATTGATAAAATTTGTTTTACATTCATATATTTTATATTTTAAGGGATTATTTACTTTATAATTATGCAAATTTATATATTAATTTTATAATTATGCAAATTTATATATTAATATTTTTTTATAATCTGAAATTAATAGTATAAGTTTCTAATTCATAAATATTGTTTTTTATGTATTTTGTCATAAGTTTTAATTTTAGTAAATACAAATTTATATAAAAAAATTGAATAAAGAATTTTTTTATATATGTTGGTTCTATAACGTTTATTGTGTGTAAATTATTTAGATTATTTTTTTACCACAAATGGCACTAAATTATTACACAAAGTTCACAAAGTGCCATTTATAACCCTTTTGATTCCATCTTCCTTTGTGTTCTTGGTGCCTTCTTTGAGAACTTTGTGGATAATATTTGATTATCCTATAATTAATAAACCAATTATTAACAAATTTTTTATAAAATTACTCTTTTTTTTAATCTTTAACCCATATAAAACGTTATAGAACTATATTTTTATTATTGACTAGACGTCTAATTCAATTTTATTAATTTATCTTTGCAAAAAAAATGCGAAAAATAGGAGTAATAGGAGCAGGACATTTAGGAAAAATTCATATCAATTGCATAAAAGAAATATCAGGGTATGATCTAGTAGGTTTTTATGATGTTAATCCATTGGTAGCAAGTGATGTACAACAAAAATATAATATACCGGCCTTTGAAAATTTTGAAGAACTTTTAGAAAAAGTGGATGTAATAGATATTGTAACGCCTACAGTATCCCATTTCGAATATGCTAAAAAGTCTTTAGAAGCTAAAAAGCATGTTTTTATCGAGAAACCCATAGTTACTACTTTAGAAGAAGCTAAAGAACTAATGAAAATCAGTAAAAATGCTGGTGTACAAATACAAATAGGACATGTAGAAAGATTTAATCCAGCTTTTTTAGCTACCCGTTCATATATTAATGAGCCTAAATTTATCGAAGCTCACAGATTATCTTATTACAATCCGCGTGGTACAGATGTACCTGTGGTTTTGGATCTAATGATCCACGATATAGATATTCTGCTGACTATTATCGATTCACCTATTAAAGGTATATATGCTAATGGAGTGCCTGTATTAACGCAAAATATAGATATAGCCAATGCTAGAATAGAATTCGAAGATGGTAGCGTAGCTAATTTAACTGCTAGTAGAATATCAATGAAAAAAATGCGGAAAATGAGACTCTTTCAACAAGATAGTTACATCAGTATGGATTTCCTAAATAAACAATCTGAAGTTATCAAAATAGAAGATAATATTAAAAATGATACTAATGACAACGTCTTTTCATTTCCTATACAACTAAATAACGATAATTTAAAATATGTAGTAGTGAAAAAAATCAATCTACCAGAAATAAACGCTATCAAAACAGAATTAGAAAAATTTTTAGAAAGCATAGAATTAGGTATTAAACCAGAAGTAACCATTGATGATGGCTATAAAGTATTAGATGTAGCTTATAAAATAATTAATGAAATACAGTATAACTTGTCTAACCTTATTTAATTATTTTTTGTAATAAAATTGATATTTTATAGTTAATATATTAATGAAACTTTAATAAAATTATTTATGATTTTTTAAGTTTTAATAGCAAAATGTTGATTTTTAAATAATTATAAATGGTAAAAATACTATATACATTTAATAATTGGTCATTGATGATTAGTAAACAAAAAAATAACTCTATTAGTATGCAAATAAACATAGCTAATTTGAAATTACAAATAATAAGTTTTAATAAATTATTAAAATCTTAAATTATTGTATGAAAAATCTTATCTCTTTAATTTTTTTAATTTTTTTTGTAGTATTTTTCACATCTTGTGAATGGTTAGATCCTGATGAAAAATTACCTTGTTATATAAAAATAGATAGCGTGAAGCTCAATGTGAGACCCGGCGAAGGATCAGCTTCACATGCTATCAATACAGTATGGGTATATGTAGATGGACAGCGAAGTGGAGTATATGAATTACCAGCCAAATTTCCCTTATTATTTGAAGGAAGTAATGAAGTGATTATCATGCCTGGCATCAAACTAAATGGCATATCTACCACCAGAGCAGTATATCCATTTTATGATGATTATAAGGTAAATATAAATTTATCACCACTTGAAGAGATAGAATTAGTACCAGTATACCATTATGTAGAAGGTATAAAATTTCATTTTATTGAAGATTTCGAAACACCAGGTTCTATTTTTACTAGCCATTCTACCAGTGATACCTTTATGATAAATACTGACGATGCAACTGAAGTATTCGAAGGTAATTTTTCTGGTAAGATATCTTTGACTGATGATAGAGATACAGCTATTATCACTACTATTAATAGCTATAAATTAGCTCCGGGCTTAATGCACTTTTTAGAGCTTAATTATAAAAGTACCGAAAATTTAACAGTGGGTATCATGACCTATACTAACACTGGACCACTTACTTATCCTTATGTAATATTAAAACCTACTGATATATGGAAAAAAATATATATAAATCTGTCGCCATTAGCAAGTAGATATGGACAAAATAGTAATTTTATTATCTTCTTTGCTACATATAAAACTAGTACAAATAGTGAAGGTAAAATATTATTAGATAATATAAAATTAATATCATCAGAATGATTGAGCCAAATAAAATGAAACCACCATTAAATAAAATGCATCATACTACTAGATATCTACTATTAGATCTAATATCAAGTATTATTGGTTGGTTGTTTTTGTCTTTTTATCGAAAAAATTTAATGTATCAGGGGATTTATGACTTCAGCACTTTGTCTAATATGATTTTCAATGATATTAATTTCTACAAAGGAGTTATAATCATACCTTTTATTTTCATTGGTATATTTGCTTTATCTGATTCATATCGAGAAGTATATCGCAAAAGTCGTTTAAAGGTTTTATTTAATACTGTTTTACAATGCTTGATAGGAGTTACAATTATATTTTTTATAGTAGTACTCGATGATTATCCTTATTATCATTACAAATATTTGTATAATGTGTATTTTTCATATTTCGGAGTGAGTATAGCTCTGACATATATATTACGCTTATCTCTGATGACATGGACCAAAAATGGTATTAAAAAAAAGAAAATAGTATTCAATACATTAATAATAGGTAATAATAATTTAGCAGAAAAAATTTATCAATCCATATTAAAAAATAGTTATGATACTGGTCAACACGTAGTAGGATACATCAAGATCAATGGAGGCAAAGATACTTTGCACGAAATAGTACCTTGTCTAAGTAAATTAGATGATATAGGAGATATTATTCTAAAATATTATATCGAAGATATTTATATAGTATTAGAACCAGCTGATTATGACAAAATTTCAAATGTTCTCTCTATTAGGGAAATATTCAATGTAAACATATATATAGTATCAGATGTAAAAAATATTTTAGTAACTAGTAGTGTAAAGATACATCCCTTTTCTAATATTGCATATATAGAAGTGCCGAAATACTTATTGTCTACATGGCAAAGCATATTAAAAAGAACAATTGATATTTTTATCTCTACCTTGGCACTTATATTACTTTCGCCATTATTGGTCTTCATAGCGATAAAGGTTAAAAAAAGTTCCCCTGGTCCAATTATTTACAAGCAAGAGCGCATAGGAAGGTACGGTATACCATTTAATATCTATAAATTTCGCAGTATGTATATTGATGCAGAAGCTAATGGCCCTGCATTGAGCTGTAAAGACGATGACAGAGTTACCCCATGGGGTAAAGTGATGCGAAAATATAGATTTGATGAATTGCCACAATTTTTCAATGTTATTAAAGGTGATATGTCATTAGTAGGTCCTAGGCCCGAAAGACAATATTACATTGATCAAATAGTAAAAATAGTTCCTTATTACCGCTTACTACTAAAATTAAAACCTGGCATCACCTCTTGGGGACAAGTAAAGTATGGCTATGCAGAAAATGTAGATCAGATGGTCGAAAGACTTTATTATGACCTTTTATATTTAGATAATATTTCTTTGTTTAGTGATTTTAAAATTCTGATTTTAACTATCATTATCATTTTTAAAGGAGAAGGCAAATAATTTAGGAAAAAATCGTTCGCTAAATAAATAAACCAAATATCCTAAAAGTGCACCTAATATTGTTCCCATAAACACATCTATTGGATAATGTACTCCCAAGTAAACTCTACTATATATCACAGTGAATACATACAAACCGAAAAGTACTATAGCTAAAAGTGTTTTTTTCCATTTTTTATTAGCAAAACGCTTTAATAATAACCATGCTAAAGTAGCAAACCCCATACAATTAGTAGCATGTGATGATACAAAGCTGTATTTGCCACCACATTTATTTTTAACCAAAATCACTGAATTTTTTATCTCAGGTTCATGGCAGGGGCGTAATCGTTTAACATTATTTTTTATAAAAACTGAAGATTGATCTGTAAATAATAATAAAATGAAAAATAATAATATATATGCCCAAGCTTTTTTTTTGTAAAATTTTATTAATAATATTAGTACAATTACATACAAAGGCACCCAAAAATATTGCTGTGATACTAAATATAGAATAACATCTAAAAATTCCGACCTGGCATGATTGATAAGCAATAATAATGCTTTGTCCCAACCTAAAATAACTTCGAGCATAAAAGTAAAATTATATAAATTTTTTGCAAATTTAATATAAAACTATTTGATAATTTTGATAATTTTGTAAAAACTATTTATTTTCAATTTCAAATTTCATTGTATTTTTGTATAAATATTTTTTAGCAATGTTTAAAAATAAAATAATAAATGAAGGGATAACTTTTGATGATGTTTTACTGATGCCAGCATATAGTGAAGTATTGCCACGAGAAGTAGATACTACTACTTATTTGACTAGAGATATCAAGATAAATATACCACTTATTTCTGCTGCTATGGACACAGTTACTGAAGCTAAAATGGCTATCTCTATGGCTCAGGAGGGTGGTATCGGTGTAATACACAAAAATCTATCAATAGAAGATCAAGCCAAAGAAGTCAAAAAAGTCAAACGAGCAGAAAATGGAATGATCATCGATCCTATTACTATATTTGCACATAATACTGTGGAAGATGCTTTGAAATTAATGTGCGAAAATCATATTGGTGGTATTCCAGTAGTCGATGAAAACAATAAATTAATTGGTATTGTCACAAACAGAGATTTACGTTTCGAAAATAATTATTCTAAACCTATCTCTGAGGTTATGACAAAAGAAAATCTAATCACTGTAAGTGAGTTTACTGACTTTACAACAGCTGAAGCTATTTTGCAAAAATATAAAATAGAAAAATTACCCGTTATTGATAATAATGGTACATTAATTGGTTTGATTACTTACAAAGATATAATGAAGGTTCGTGAGAGACCCAATTCTTGTAAAGATGAACTTGGTAGATTGCGTGTGGCTGCTGCTGTAGGCATTAGTAGTAATACATTAGAAAGAGTAGAAGCATTGCTTTCTGTAAATGCGGATGCTATAGTGGTAGATACTGCTCACGGACAATCCGCTATAGTGTTAGAAACTATTAAAAAAATCAAATCTACCTTTAAAAATATCCAATTGATTGCTGGAAATGTTGCTACCACCGAAGGAGCTTTAGCTTTAGCAGAAGCCGGAGCTGATTGTGTAAAAGTAGGTATCGGACCCGGTTCTATTTGCACTACTCGAGTAATAGCTGGAGTAGGAGTACCTCAATTGTCTGCCATTATTTATGCTGCCAATGCATTGAAAGATAAGGGTATACCTATTATAGCTGATGGTGGTATTAGATATACAGGTGATATTGTTAAAGCTCTGGCTGCTGGGGCTAATAGTGTGATGATAGGTAGTCTATTCGCTGGAGTAGAAGAAGCACCTGGAGAAACTATTATACTCGAAGGACGTAAATATAAGGTCTATAGAGGTATGGGAAGCATCGAAGCTATGCAACAAGGGTCTAAAGATCGATATTTTCAAGATATGGAAGAAGATATTAAAAAACTTGTGCCTGAAGGTATAGTAGGTAGAGTCCCATATAAAGGCAATATATCCGAAGTGATTTTTCAGATGATGGGGGGCTTGAGAGCAGGTATGGGATACTGTGGAGCTAAAAATATTAATGATCTTAGAAAAGCTAAATTTATTCGTATTACTAATGCAGGAGTTATAGAATCACACCCCCACGATGTTACTATTATTAGGGAAGCTCCCAACTATTCTCGTTAATTATTAAAAATTTTTTAAATTATGAAAAAGTATATTGGTATTGTAATTTTTTCTTTGTTATTGTCCATGACATTAATGGGACAAAATGAAAAAATTCTTTTAATAATCGAAAATCAAGAAGTTCCAGTTTCAGAATTTCTGGAAGTTTATGGTAAAAACAATAGAAATCCTGATTTCTCAAAAGCTAGTATCGATGAATATTTAGACTTATTTATTAATTACAAACTCAAACTAATGGAAGTACAGAGACTGAGATTAGACACTCAAAAAACTTTTATTAATGAATTTCAAAGGTATAGGGACCAATTAACTCAAACTTACCTGATAGACAAAAAAACTATTGATAATCTATTACAAGAAGCTTATAATCGTATGCAGCATGACGTGAGAGCTAGTCATATCCTTGTAAAGATTACCCCTTATGCTAATCCTAAAGATACTTTAAAAGCCTATAACAAGGCATTAGACATTAGAAAAAAATTATTAAGTGGTATGGACTTTGCTAAATTAGCTGTAGAGATGAGTGATGATAATAGTGCTCGAGAGCAAACAGCTACTGATGGTAGAATAATCCCTGGTAATGGTGGAGATCTTGGATATTTTAATGTCTTTAATATGATTTATGATTTTGAAACTGCTGCATATAATCTAAAAATTGGCGAGATTTCTACACCAGTGCGTACTCAAGTTGGATATCATATTGTTAAATTGAATGATAAACGTCCTGCTTTGTATAGATTTAAAGTAGCCCACATTTTGCTAATGTATCCCCCAGATGCTGATGAGACTACAAAAGAACTAATAAAATTAAGAGCAGATAGTATTTATCAAAATTTAGTAAGAGGAGAAAATTTTTCAGAGTTAGCTAAAAAATATAGTGATGACAAGGGTTCAGCTATTAATGGCGGAGAATTACCATGGTTATCCCCTTTTAGATTAGTACCTGCTTTTGTAGAGCCTATTTATGATCATAAACCAGGCGATATCATACCGCCCGTCAAAACTTTTTATGGATGGCATATTATCAAACTTATAGATAAACAGACACCTCCCGATTTTTCTCAAGCAAAGCAAGAGCTTTTAGTCAAACTAAATAGAGACCCACGTATGGAGATTGCTCAGAAAGTAATAATAGATAGTTTACGAGAAGTTTATAAAATTACTTACGATAAAAAATCATTAACAAATATAGCTAAAGCTATTAACAAAGATTCTTTAATAAATAATAATTTTAAAGAATCACAAATTGCTAATTTAGATAATATTCTTGTAAAGATTGATGATTATTCTATTGCTGTTAGCGAATTTGCAACTTTTATTAAAAGTAATCAAAGCTTATTTAGCAATACAGACGATGTGCACGTATTTGTCAATAAAATGTTTGATAAATTTTTAGATAAAAAAATATTAGAAATAGAAAAAGAAAATTTAGAACTCAAAAATCCTAAATTTGCCGAACAAATTAATGAATATAAAGAAGGTATTCTGATATTCAACTTGATGGATCAGAATATATGGAGCAAAGCTATGAAAGATACTGCAGGACTAAAAGCATATTATGAAACCATTAAACATAATTATTTAACAGAAGAAAAAGCTGTATTAGCAGTATTCAAATGTAATAATCAAAAAATTGCCGATAAAGTTTATAAATCTTTACAAAAAGGATTAAAAAAATCTAATCTAAATCCCAACGATATTTTGACTAAAATAAATAAAAAAGATAGTATTGTTGATTACGATACTATGGTAGTAGAAACGAATAAATTAGCTGATCTTGGAATAGAAAAAGTAGTAAATACCCTAGCATCTAAAACTAAAGATGATATATACGAAATTTATTGGTTAAAACAGATCATCCCTCCTCAGCCTAAGAGCTTAAATGAAATTAGAGGTTTGATAATTTCTGAATATCAAACTTATTTAGAAAGAAATTGGATCAATGAACTCAGAAATAGATACCAATGGCAAATCAATGAAGATGTATTGAGATCTTTATATAAGGATTGAAATAATGAAAAAAATTTTTTTAGCTTTATTCATAATTGTTGCTTCTTTTATTTCACTTTTTTCTCAGAGCCAACCACCTCAAGTATTAGACAAAATCATTGCTATTGTAGGCAATAAAATAATATTAAAAAGTGAAATAGAGATGTATGTGCAGCAAATGCTTCTCTCGGGGGAAATAGATAAATCGATAAGAACTGATGAGTTGTCTTGTGAAATATTAGAAGAGATGCTATTGCAGAAACTTTTGCTCATGCAAGCAGAGATAGACTCTATAGAAGTGTCAGATGAGCAGCTAGATAATGAACTAGATAGACGTATTAGATATTTCACAACATTATTTGGCAATATACAAGAATTAGAAAAATACTATGAAAAAACTGTTTTAGAACTTAAAGAAGAGCTACGTGAACCTCTTAGAGAACAACTACTAATAATGACTATGAATGATAAATTATTATCTAATGTGAATATTACACCTAGTGAGGTAGAGAAATATTATAAAAAATTACCCGAAGACTCTATACCTATCATACCTGCACAATGGGAATTGGGTGTAATAGCTATCAAACCTACATTGAGCCAGGAAGAGAAAAATATATTGATTTCTAAATTGCAAGATATAAAAAAAAGGATAGAGGATGGTGCAGACTTCGAAGTAATGGCTCGCTTATACAGTGAAGATCCCGCAACTGCTAAAAATGGTGGGGCTACAGGATATTTTACAAAGGGAATAATGGAACCTAGTTTCGAAAATACTGCTTTTTCGCTTACTAAACCAGGTGAGATATCACCTATAATCGAAACTTCCTATGGATTTCATCTTTTACAATTGATAGATCGCAAAGGAGAACAAGTAAATGTGAGGCATATTCTTATTCGCAAACAACCTTCTAATCAATCTATACAGTTAGCTAATAAAAAAGCAGATAGTATCTATAATTTATTGATCAATAATGAAATCACTTTTGAAGAAGCAGCTAAAAAATATTCATATCTCGAGGGCGAACTAACTCAGGGAGGTTTGATTTTATCTAGTAGTGGTGGATTTACTTTAACATCTAATGATATAGATCCTAAATATTTTCCTATATTAGATACTATGAAAAATTCTAAATATTCTAAACCTTTTCTTTATTTAGAAGCTGACGGCAGCCCCACATATCGGATATTATGGTTAAAAAATTATATTCCCCCACATAAGGCATCACTCAAGACAGATTATTTTCTAATACAATTACAAGCTTTAGAAGAGAAAAAAAGGCAAGCCTTAGAAAAATGGGTTACAGATAGACTAAAAGACGTTTACGTTAAAATAGATATAGAATATCATGGTTGTGATTTCAAACATCCTTGGATTAAAAAATATTAACTTATGAGATTTAATAGCGATACTGAAGCTGCTAAAAGTTTAGTAGAATTTTATGAAAATTTAAAAAATGAAACCGCTAAAGTAATAGTAGGACAACAAGATGTAATAGACAAGCTATTAATAGCTTTATTTACACAAAATCATGCTTTATTAATAGGTGTTCCTGGATTAGCAAAAACCCTGCTCATAACTACTATTGCTCAAATACTGGGGTTATCCTTTAATAGAATTCAATTTACACCAGATTTGATGCCATCAGATATATTAGGTACAGAGGTATTAGATGAGCATAAAAATTTTCATTTCATAAAAGGTCCTATTTTTGCTAATATAATACTGGCTGATGAAATAAACAGAACCCCTCCCAAAACACAATCAGCTCTGTTAGAAGCTATGCAAGAACGCTCTGTATCTATTGCTGGAAATATTTTTACTTTAGATCGTCCTTTCTTTGTTTTAGCTACTCAGAATCCCATAGAGCAAGAAGGTACATATCCATTACCAGAAGCCCAACTAGACCGATTTATGTTTTCTATTTGGTTAGATTATCCATCTATAGACGAAGAAATCGAAATAGTGAAACGTACTACCTTCGTAGATATGCCTACAGTTAATAATATAATCGATAAAGACACTTTATTAGAATATCAAAAATTAGTACGAAAAATAAATGTTCCTGACCATGTTTATGAATTTGCTGTTAAGATCACAGCAATGACTAGGCCAGTTTATGAAGATAGTCATCCTATGGCAAAGGAATATGTGGCATGGGGCGGTGGACCACGAGCTAGTCAATTTATGATCTTGGGAGCTAAATGTCATGCTCTGCTAAATGGTAAATTTGCTCCTGACAACGAAGACGTAAAAGCTGTAGCAGATAGTGTGTTTAGACATCGATTAGTTCTCAATTATAGAGCCGAAGCCGAAGGCGTTAATACAACTGATATTATACATGAAATCATCAAAGATATTGAAAAAACTAAAGTGAAATTTTAAACCCAGATTTTTGAATGTGAATTTTGAAAAATACCATCTATTTAATTTTCTAACTAATAACATTTTTTTAATATAAAAAACTAAATAATTAGATTTAAAATTTTCAGTTAATTTTTTACTTTTAAATTTGCATAAATTTTTTAAATTTTCAAAATGAAGTTTTATAATTTAATTTTAATTTTATTATTAATATCATTAACGTCGTGTAGTAGTTATTATTATCCCAATTTATTAATGACAAATCTGACAGAAAATGATTTCAGAGATCTCAAAGAGCTACAAGTAGCACCTTCACAAACTATAAAAAAGGGAGATCAGTTCAATATCTTAGTATATCCTAATAATGGAGAAGCACTTTTAATCTATGAAAGCGACATTAGAAGGATCAATCAAGAAGTTAGCAATATAATTTATTATGTTAACGAACATGGTTTTATTAGTTTGCCTCTGATCGGTAATATATTTGTAGAAGGATTGACATTGGAAACTCTAAAAGATACATTGACAAAGTTATACTCTTCATATATTACAGATCCTTACATTTTTTTAGGTTGGGCCAATAAAAAAGTATATGTTTTTTCACAAGGTAGTGGTAGTGGTACTGCTGTCCCATTTTCTAATTCATACATCACACTACTAGATGCTATTACTAGTACAGGCGGGATAGGAAACGAAGCCTATTCTAATAAAATAATAATAGCCAGAGCTACTGATACAAACAAAGAAGACTTTGCTTTTTATAAAATTAATCTGCAAGATAAAGAAAATTTATATTTAGGTAACATATATTTGAGAGATGGAGATATGATATATGTACTACCAAAGAAAAAATTTGTAGATAAAGCTCTAGCAGAGATAAACCCGTATATTTCTTTATTTAATACATTACTTATAATTATTCAGTTTTTCATTCTCTAAAATTTTTTTATATGTCACTAGATGATAGATTAAAAATACTAAGATTGGAATTAGATGAATTAGATACTAAAATTTTTAATTTACTAATAAAGCGATACGAACTATGTAAAGAAATTGGCAAACTAAAGCACTCACTTAATATCCCTCTATATCAGCAAGAGAGATATAATGAGAAAAAAAATAAAATTATTACTAAAGCTAAAAAAGCAAATCTACCTCCAGATTATTTAGAAGAAATATATGAGCTGATTCACAAGTTTTGCATTAAAGTACAATCCATGGAATAGCTAACTTTCAAAAAAAAAAATTGAAATGAAAAATTGTCTTTTTAAAGTTTGCCATGCGATTAATTATATAATAACACGTAAAAATCCTATTAAAATTCATTCACCTTTTCTTTATAATATGTATTTGAATGCATATAAAACGAATTATGATATACCTAATGAACTTTTAGATTATGAAAATAAATTAAAACACTCAAATGAGCCATTACGATTTCAGTCTTTAGGTGCTAATAAAAGATTCATTGAAACAACTATAAGTTATTGGCATAGAAAAATTTCTTGTTCATTAAACAAACGCTTATTTATCATAGGATTAGCTCAATATTTTAAAACAAATAAAATATTAGAGTTAGGTGGAGGCTTTGGTTTTACTTCTGCTCTATTAGCAATGTCTAACACCGATTTAGAGGTTTATACCATAGAAGGGGTAGATGATCTCTGTAAGCAATTATTAAAATTAAAAAATAGATTAAAAATTGACAATTTACACGTTTATAATCTCGAATTTGATGAAGCGATAGATGAATTTATTAGTAAAAATATTAAATTTGAAATAATAATAATAGATGGCTCACATACTTATGAAGCTACTTTAAATTTAATAAATAAAATTACTAAAATAATCGCACCATTGTCAATAGTAATATTAGATGATATCAATTATTCATATTCAATGTATAGTGCCTGGAAAAATATTAAAAAAATTGATTTTTTTGAAGTTAAAATAGAAAGATACAATTATGGGCTTTTGATAAAAAATAGTAACCTTAGCCAACAATTTTTAAAAATATAAATGGTCTTAAATGACATAAATCTGATAATTAAAAACCTGCTAAAGATTAATTTATAATATTTTATTGGTTCTATAACGTTTATTGAGTAATAAAATTTTAGATTATTACAAAAAAATAACTATTTTTTAATTATTTAGGTTATTTTTTTACCACAAAGGGCACCAATTTATTACACAAAGTCCACAAAGTCCCATTTGTAGCCCTTTTAATTCCATCCTTCTCTGTGTTCTTGGTGCCTTCTTTGAGAACTTTGTGGTTGATATTTAACAGTCTTATAATTAATAAACCAATTATTAACAAATTTTTTGTAGAATTACTCTTTTTATAATCTTTAATCCATATAAAACGTTATAGAACCATTTTATTAAATAAACATTTACCTCATCATCATATATTTCTGCTTAAAGGTCTGCCCTATCTTAAAGCTTAAATCAAAAAAAACTATTTTACTATCAGCATTACGTTCAATATTTTTGATAGCTTCATCTACATAACATGCAAAATCAGCTATAGTGTCATCATCAATAAATTTTTTAAAATCATGCACAAATTTCTCATCCAACTCATTGAGTATCAACTGAGTAGGAATATTATGATTGATGAGCCAAATAGCATCTAGATAATTCAAACACTGCGAAAGGGTTATTTTTTGAATATCACGACCTAAAGAATTAAACTCAATAGCTAAATCGAGTAGTTCGTGAGCTTTTAACTGAAAAGACAACCGCATCCATTTAATAAAAAAATCACTAATCGCAATAGGCATTTTATCTGTATGGATATTGTCTACTATGCGAGGTAAATTATTACCATAGGTAAAAACCAATCTCTTAGCCTCATCCTTTTCAATATCAAAAAAATCATTAAGTATCTCCAAAGACTCTTCTGGAGTAGGTGTAGGTATCTGAATTATCTGCATGCGAGATCTGATGGTACTCAATACCTGCTCTAGGTGATCTGTAATGCCTACAAAAAGCGTTTTAGCAGGTGGCTCTTCGATTATTTTTAATAGCTTAGGTGCAGCAGCATGAAAAAGTCTTTCCATTTCCCAAATAATGAAAATCTTATATTTACCCTCGTAACTACTATCTTGTGCTATATTTACAATCTTATCACAATCCTCTGCAGATATTATTGCTTGACTATTAGCAGAATCTATGAAACGTATCCAACTATTTAGATCTATTATACCTCGATACGATCTTAGATATTCTATCCATTCCTGGAAGTAATCATCTGAGCAAGTTTTATTTTTTCTTTTAATTATTGGAAAAAAATAATGAACATCGAGATGTGTAAATTCTTTAACTTTTTTGCAACTCGAGCACAGATCACATGCTTCTAGATATCCTTCATTATTTAATTGAGGGTTTGAGCATTGAAACAATTGAGCTAGGGATTTCGCTAAAAAAAAAGCATTCTCACTCATTCGCTGTGACAATAAAATAGCATGGGGCAAACGCTGCTCTGCATATTGCCTGCTAATATTATCAAAAATCTTTCTATGCCAAGTTAATATTTTTTGAGACATTAATTTTTAGTTAAAATTTTTAAAAATTACTAATAGCAAAAGTAATAAAAAAATAACAAAAGTTTCATAGTATAGATTTATCTCTGAGCTATTATTTGAAAATAAGTAGTTGATAAATCAGTTAAAAAAAAAATTATTTAAACGCAGTTTCACTCAATCCTTTGCCTGTTAGCTTTAACTCTTCGAAATATGAAGGAACTCCTCTGCCTAAAAATTTATCTACATACAATTTAGCTAAATACTGACTAAGCATAAACCCATGTCCACGCATACCAACAAATAAACCATTTTCTGGATCAATAATCATGCGAGGTTCAGTATAATAACCGCTCCATATACTCTGAAATTGTACAGAACTGAGCATTGGTATCCAATCACAAAAGACCTCAGAAATGATAGACATAAATTCTCTAGTATTGAGTTTGATATCCTTTGATGACTCCATAGAATCTACTGCTGGTGAAGCACAGCCAATGATTTGTCCAGTTTCATATAGTTGTTGACCATAGACAGCACTGAAACCTTTGAAGTTTCGTCTATCTATTAACATATCCAAGCTATTACCATTTTTACCTAAATAAGGTAGTCTACGAGTAATAAAAGCTTGATGTCGCACTGGATAAAGACCTGGATATAGATCTAACATATTAGCATATTTCTCAGCTTCACCACCAAGGGCATTTACGAAATGATCGGTTTGAAATTCTATATAAGAACCATCTCTCATTTTAACAATAGCAAAGTATTTATTATTTTTTTTATTTACAGAAATCAGAATAGCTTCTTCATAAATAGTACCGCCATTTTCGAGACCAATTCTACGAATGAGATCTACTGTTTTGCCAGGATTAGCTTGCCAGCATTCGCGACTAATGAAAGCAGCCAAATAAGTATCTAGTGTAGGATTAAAATAAGGACTTATCTCATTTTTGAAATCTTTAGGTTTTACTTCATAAACATCTGACCAGCCCTTAGAAGCTTCCAGAGATTTATATGTTTCCTGGTCATGAGCAAAATTGACATAAACTGTTGGTTTGAAATTAATATTTTTATATTCATTAAGCTCTTGAAATATTTCAAGATTATGTCGAGCAATATCAGATAATTCGGGTATAGAAAAAGCTGGTCGTCCCCCTGCTATATTACGCCAAGAAGAACCTTTTTCATAATTTATCAAAACAGGACTCATACCAGCCTCTGCAAAATATCTAAACAAAGAACTACCTGCCATACCACCACCAGCTATCAATACTTTTACTTCTCTATGTTCGATATCTTTTTTAGTACCAATAGGAATGATTTTATCTTTTATAGTGCGAGGATACAATTCGCCAAGCAAAATTTGATTAGACAATGGTCCACGAGGAGTAGCATCACCTACAAGTGTGATACCATCACTATATAGTCTCTGTCTTAATCGTCTAATACAACGCTTACCTCTACAAGGCCCCATTCCCAGTCTAGTATTATGTTTTATATCCATCACAGATACAAATTTTCTATCTCCTACGAAATCTTTAATTTCTTGATACTTTACATCTTCGCAATGACACACGTAAGGATCATCGAAACTAATAGTATCATTATAATCTTTTAAAACTAAAGGTTCGGGATATTGATTTTTTGGAATCAACCCCCTAATATTTGTGATATTATCATCAAATAAATGCTCTACTCTCACTCGGGCCACATTAGTTTTGTTAGGTTTTATCATTATTTTTTCTATCACCCCTTCTCCTATTTTATTAGCATAATTATCTACCAAAAAGACCTGAGAATTTTCTTCTAAAAAATGCTCGGTAGGAATAAAAATCTTATTTTTATTAATATTAAAACCAATTATAGCTAAACCTGGACATTGATAAACACAGTCAAAGCAACCAGTACATTTATCATAATCTACCACTGGTACATTAGAAGTGCTAGATTTGGAAATAGCATTTTGAGGACAAGCAAAAACACAAGGATTGCAAGCAAAAGCATATAAACAATCGATAATGACAAAAGGTTTTGATTTTCGTTGCTCATCAGGTTGTGCGGGAGAGTCTAAGACTTTAAAAGGATGTTGCTGACTATCAATATATTCTTTAGATACAGCTAAATAATCATCATAATCATATCTAATATCCATATCAGCAAGTATTTCATAAGCGGCTTGTTTGCCTCGCAATACGGCACTAGTACCCTCTCCTATTCTTATCGCATCTCCTACTCCATGACATTTGGTACCAAAAATCTCCTTACCTAATACTAACAATTGATCATCTGGTATTAAACCAGTACAAATATTAATAAGTTCTATATTTTCAATTAATTTTTCAGTGCCAGATATGGGTTTAAATTGCTCATCAGCTTTAGCAATGACAGCACCTATAATAGCTGTATAATCATCATTGGGGATAGCTTTTACAAGTGTATAACCAGTAAGAATAGGAATACCAAGACGTCTAACTCTATTAGCCTGTACTGGAAACCCACCTTCGTTTTGCTGAGCTTCTATGATAGCTACTACGTCGGCTCCAGCTTGCGTTAATTGATAGGAAGTCAGATATCCAATGTTACCAGCTCCGACGGTCAAAACTTTTTTGCCTAGAAGCGTATGCTCTATATTCATCAATTTCTGTACTACAGCAGCCGTATACACGCCTGGCAAATCGTCATTTTCGAATACAGGTATGAATGGCACTGCTCCAGCACCTACAACCAAATATTCACATTTTACAAAAAATATATCTTCTGTTTTTATGTTTTTGACAGCTAATATTTTATTATCGAAAATATCCCAAACAACACTATCTAGTAATATATCACTATTATCATCTCCTGCAAGCATTTTAGCTATTTCGAAACCACGTTTACCACCATATTTACGTTGCTTTTCAAAAAAGAAAAATTGATGCGTTTGCATAAGAAATTGCCCTCCTATGCTTTCATTGCTATCGATTACTATATTGGGTACTCCAAAATCATTTAATATCTCTCGAACAGCCAATCCTGCTGGCCCAGCCCCTACGATCACTACTTCTGTATGATAAAGTTTATTAGGTAGATCGAGAGACAATTTCTTGGGTTCAGGTTTATAATCTTGAGGGATCTCAATAACCTCTTTTACCCCATCTACCTTGGTAATGCATATTCTACGCACTACCCCATCTACGAGCATCTCACATGCACTGCATTTGCCTATACCACATTCTAAGCTTCGAGGTCTGCCATCTATACTATGACTATGAATAGGAAATCCTGCTAAATGAAGTGCAGAAGCTATAGTATAACCCTTTCGCCCTATAACTCGTTGACCATTAAATAAAAACTCTACCGCCTCTGATTTAGGAACATCTAAAATGGGATGTCTAGTTATTTCGTTCATATTTATTAATTTTAATTTACAAAATTAATATAAGAATTGCAAAATGATATAAAACATAATTAATAAATCATATTGATATATATCAATAAATTAATTGATTTATATCAATATGATAAAAGATATTTGACTTTTGTTTTTTATACAACTAAAGTAATGCTCCACATGCATTACTCTGTACTGATAATTTGGGAATATTATCTCTCTCTCTTTTTTTAAATTATTCTTTTTTTTAATCTTAACCAATATAAAACGTTATAGAACCATTTTTTTTATTTAATAGGTTCTATTAAATAAATTTTTTTTTATTAAATATTTTAATTACCTTCGCACACAAAAATATGATTATTTATTAAATATTTTTCAATTTTAATAAAAAATAAAAAATGAGGTTTAAATTAATAATAAATATAGATAAATCTAAAGGTAGAGATAAATTACCTATTAATTATCAATATGAATGCTCTGCAGTCATTTACAAAATTTTATCTAATTCTAATGAAAAATTTTCTCAATGGTTGCATGATAATGGCTATAATGCAGATAAAAAACTATTCAAGCTATTTACTTTTTCGAGACTAAAAATACCACAATATCGCATCATAAATGAGTATATTAGAATATTATCAGACCACATAGAATGGCAGATTTCATTCATTCCCGAGATTAGTACACGCGAATTTATTCAAGGTATTTTTAGAGAACAAGAATTTGAATTAGGAAACAGAAATGCTCGAATAAAATGTAGAATACAAAATATAGAGATGCTGCCACCACCAGAGTTTAGCGAAACTATGACATTTCAAACACTCTCTCCCATCTACCTCACACTCAAAAGAGATAATGGATCTGATGAATACATCTCACCCACTCATCCAATGGCTATGCCCATCATCAAACAAAATCTATTAGATAAATATAAAGCTTTTCAAGGTAAGGACTTCCCTGATCATGATTTTGCTTTCGATTTTAAAGTAATTAACGAACCTCGCTCTTCACTGATAACTATCAAAGCTGACACTCCACAAGAGAGCAAAATTCGCGGCTTTTCTTGCCAATTTCAATTAACAGCACCCATAGAACTTATGAAAATAGCATATGATGGCGGAGTAGG
>Ga0265295_1002439_pt1 | contig 29459 bp, 19 predicted proteins | sample Munlansysbiofilm_FD_192503 | JGI IMG/M metagenome (GOLD analysis project Ga0265295, IMG submission 192503) | Leachate microbial communities from a municipal landfill in Southern Ontario, Canada - Methane capture system biofilm | ecosystem: Engineered > Solid waste > Landfill > Unclassified ... | reverse complement strand
AAAAACCCAAAACCAAAAACCAAAACCCAAAACCAATAACCAAAGACCAAAGACCAAAGACCACTTGTCTCGGGAGAGCGAAGCGATAACGAGAAAGACCAAAGACAAAAAGGGACGGAAAGAAGGGGTGAATGGGAGAAGGGGAGATAGGGAGAAGGGGAGACTTGAGGACAAGGAGACGGGGCGACGGGGAGACAAGGGGAACCAAAACCCAGAACCCAGAACCCGGAACTCAAAACCCAAAACCAATAACCAAAAACCAAAAACCAAAAACCAAAGACCAAAGACTAAAAGCCACTTGTCTCGGGAGAGCGAAGCGATAACGAGAAAGACCAAAGACCAAAGACTAAAGACCAAAGACCAAAAACCAATAGCCACTTGTCTCGGGAGAGCGAAGCGATAACGAGAAAGACTAAGAACCTGGAACCCGGAACCCGGAAACAGGAACAAAGATTACTAAAGGAGGTACATATCCATATTTCTTTATAATTTTGCCGCAACAACAATACTTCATCAATTATGAAAAAATTATTCATTGCTTTCATTCCCGGGTGTTTACTTTTCTCCGGATGTAACCAACAAACAGACAACAACAAGGCTAAAATGACTTATCCCGAAACCAGAATAACCGATACGGTAGATCAATATTTTGGAGAGGCTGTGCCCGATCCATACCGTTGGCTCGAAGATGATAATTCGGCAGAAACAATGCAATGGGTTACTGAACAGAATAAGGTGACCGATGCCTGGATGGAAAAGTTACCTTATCGCAATCAATTGAAGGATCGCCTCACCGGTTTGTGGAATTACGAACGCTATGGTGTGCCGTTTCATAAAGGCAACTACTATTATTTTTTCAAGAACGATGGAATTCAGAACCAAAGCGTGCTCTATATTCAGGATTCATTGGGTGGCGAAGCCCGTGTTTTTCTGGATCCAAATAAACTGGCAGAAGATGGGACTACTTCACTCAGTGAGTATAAGGTATCTCATGATGGCAAATATTTCGCTTATGCCATTTCAAAAGCCGGTTCTGACTGGAATGAAATTTATGTGATGGAAACCATTACCGGCAAGCAGCTCAACGACAAACTCGAATGGGTGAAGTTCTCTACGATTGCCTGGAGGGAAGATGGCTTTTTCTACAGTCGCTACGATAAACCTTCGGGAGGCAGTGAACTTTCCGTGAAAAACGAATATCAGAAAGTATATTTCCATAAAATAGGTAATCCACAATCGGCCGATGAGCTGATATATGAAAACCGCAACTATCCGTTGCGCAATTACGGCGCCCTTACTACCCTGGATGAACAGTTTGTAATTTTGGTCGAAAACGAAAGCACCAGCGGCAATGCGCTTTATGTTAAAGACCTGAAAAATGCCGTTAAGGGTTTTGTTAAGCTGGTGGATGGCTTCCGCTATGATTATACCGTCGTGCATAACAACAGCAATAAATTTATGCTGTTGACCAACAGCGGTGCCGAGCGTTATCAACTGGTGGAAGTGGATGCAGCAAATCCCGCACCGGCAAATTGGAAGACCATCATCCCGGAAACGCAAAATGTACTTACCAGTGTGGAAGTAGCCGGTGGAAAACTGGTGGCTCAGTATATGGTGGATGCCCACAGCGAAATGAAGGTATTCAGCCTGGATGGCAAGCTGCTGCAAACCTTAGCCTTACCCGGCCCCGGAACCATTGCCGGTTTCAACGGTAATGAAGATGAAGATCTGGCATTTTACTCCTTTACCTCATTCCTGGAACCTTCAACGGTATTCACCTACGATTTAAAAACCAATACTTCGGAGGTGCTTTACAAATCAACCCTCGATTTTGATGCTTCTCCCTATATCTCCGAACAGGTATTTTATACCAGCAAGGATGGTACCCGTATCCCCATGTTTATCGTTCACCGTAAGGACATAAAAATGGATGGCAACAATCCGGTGTATTTATATGGTTATGGCGGGTTTAACATCAGTCTGACACCCAGTTTCAGTGTAACCCGGTTGTTGTTTCTGGAACAGGGTGGCGTATTTGCCATAGCCAACCTTCGGGGTGGTGGCGAATATGGTGATGCCTGGCACCGTGCCGGAACCAAACTGCAAAAGCAGAACGTTTTTGACGATTTTATTGCTGCCGCAGAATACCTGATTGAAAATAAATACACCAAATCCGAAAAGATTGCCATTGCCGGCGGTTCAAATGGTGGCTTGCTGGTGGGTGCCTGTATGACACAGCGCCCTGACCTGTTTGGTGTGGCCCTGCCCGCAGTGGGTGTAATGGATATGCTTCGATTCCACAAATTCACCATTGGCTGGGCCTGGACCGATGATTACGGTTCGAGCGAGGATTCGGTGCAGTATCGTTATCTGAAAGCTTACTCCCCGCTGCATAACCTCAAACCGGGAACCTGTTATCCGGCCACACTTATCACTACTGCCGATCACGACGACCGCGTGGTGCCTGCCCACTCCTTCAAATTTGCAGCTACCTTGCAGAAAGCGCAGTCATGTAATAATCCCACGCTTATCCGCATTGAAACCAATGCCGGACATGGCGCCGGTAAGCCGGTATCCAAACTCATTGAAGAAGCCACCGACATATGGGGCTTTACCATGTATAATTTGGGCATGAATCCTACGTTTAAATAAACGAAAATTAAAGATTGAAGAAAACCTTCCGGATCTGTTTTATTCCGGAAGGTTTTTTTGTTGTGATCCCGACAGTTCTATAAGTTCAACTGGAATTGCTTACTCTAATTGAAAAGCGATAGTTTTAACGATCAATAACGGCAAACTTCCCAGCCACCTGCGGATAGGTTGAACCATCGGGAAAGGTTTCAGGTGGGCCAAAATCAGGGCGGGTAAGAAATTCGTCATCCTGAAGCGAAAGGATAAATGCTTTTAGCGCTGCCTTTTCTAAAGGGGTCAATTGTACGCCTCCCTCAGCCACATGGTGCATAAGCGGATCCACGTAATCCGACATTTTTACATGATGCGAGTATTGATCAATCACCTCGTCCAGGGTCTGGAAACGACCATCATGCATATAAGGCCCCATAAAAGCTACATTTCGCAGGGTAGTCGCTTTATATGCACCCTTATCCATGGGCTTTCCCGTAATGGAATAGCGGTCATGAAGTCCATCAAAGTCAATATCTTTTCCGTTGTTGTAAAACAAGTTGGTGGTAAACAACGGATTTCCGCTGCTGCCGTGGCAATGGAAGCAATCGGCCCCTTCTTCGGTGGTAAAAAGAATAAATCCGTTCAACTCCTGTTGCGAAAGCTGCTCATCCCCCCGCATATAGCGGTCAAACTTTGAGTTGGCTGAAATGAGAGTCCGCACGAACTGAGCTATGGCCCGGCTGACATTCTCCATGGTTACTGTTTCAGAACCGAAGGCTTTATAGAAAAGTTCAGGATAACCTTCAATTTGTTGAATGCGTTGTTTAGTAAGGTTGGTATCACCCGCCACCTCATCCGGGGCCAACACAGTCATCCAGACGATGTCTTCAAGCCGTCGTTGTGAGGCATTCTCGTTGGAGGAGTGAATCAATCCATTCCAAAAATAACCATTGTGATTCCATACCAGATTCACCAAAGGCAGGGTGGCATGAAGCGTGCGCTGTCCGGTGATACCGAAAGTATGTCCACCCGTAAAAACAGCATGATCCGTTCCGGCTTCAAAACTGCGCGACTGCCGGTGACAACTCCCACAACTCATCAACGAATCATAATCGCTGCGGCCCGACAGGCGGCCATCGTAAAAGAGGTAACGCCCCAGGGCTATGCCTTCAACGGTCATGGGGTTTTCAGCAGGGATATTCAGCCGGGTAGGGAAATACCCGGGCACCTCAATCGTAAAAGGAGTGGGCTTATAGGGCTCAGGTGCAGGATCGTTCTTATCGCAGCCCGACAGCACATACCACATCAAAATAAAAGCCGGTAAATAGCGAAGATAGTTCATAGTAGTAATAAAATCAGCTTACCACAAAAGTAAACAATGTTTGTATAATTGGACAGATATTATAACAAAATGTTGTAAGTCAATGTAATACATAAATTTCGGGAGTGTTGGTGCGTAGATTCTCAGCAGTATTTTAAGCCTTAAATGCCTGAATTGATTAGTTTTGCAAACGGAAAAGCCATCAGGCAACCCGTTTTGTTATTAATTTAAACCATACAATTAACTTTTACACAAATGGAGCTGAAGACAGGGGATAAAGTGCGTTTTTTGAATGAAAAAGGCGAAGGGGTAGTTACCCGGGTATTAAATAATGTAATGGTCTATGTGGCCATTGAAGAGGGTTTTGAGGTACCGGTAATGGTGAATGAACTGGTAAAGATTGAACATGGAGGCGCAGCAGGCCGCTATTTTGGCGGACCGGCCGCTCCTGAAATGGGTTTGTCAGATACGGTAAAACACAAATCTGCAGCACCGGTTACCGAAAATGCCTCGCATTCAGAAGAAGGCACTGACCGGCTTTCCAATTTATACCGGCAATCGGGTAAGGATACTGCCGAAGGTGTTTATCTGGTGTACTCTCCACACGATCAGCAGCAGCTCATAATGGGCAACCTCGATATTTTACTGGTCAATAATACCGCTTTTGAATTGCTGTTTGCCTTTTTTGTGCGCGATGATGAAAAGTTGTTTTCCGGAGTGGATTATGAGGTTATCCCACCGTTTCAGAAGATGCTGATTGAAACCATTACCCGCGATGATATCAATTACTGGTGCAGTGGTGTAGTGCAGGGATTATTTTTCAGGGAAGAACTTGCTTCGGTGCAGCGGCCCCTGCATGCTGAATTCACTGTACGGCCGGTCCGCTTTTACAAGGAAAGTGGCTATGGTGAGTTTAAACTAACCGGAGGCAAAGCCTTGGTTGTAAAACTCGATGACCCATCGGCCCAGGCAAAATTCGAAGCCCGGGAGGAATTGTCTAAGGCCGGTGTGGAACCTGCCCTGCAGCAAAAAGTCACCGCCATTGCACCCCCGGCATACATCGATGAACACAACATCGGTTCCCGGGAAGCCGAAGTCGATCTTCACATTTCGGCCCTGCGTGATGATTACACCCAAATGAATAAAAACGAAATACTGCATTATCAACTCGACTATTTCACCCGCATGTTAGACAGTGCCATAACCAATCAATACCGTAAAGTCACTTTTATTCATGGCATTGGTAACGGCACCCTGAAAGCAGCCCTTGTCTCCTTGTTAAATGATTATGAAAACATAGAACTCCGAACCGCTCCCTTTGCTCAATATGGCAATGGAGCCATTGAAATTATTATCCATAGGGGAGGTTGATTTGTTGATTTGTTGATTTGTTGAGTCGTTAAGCGTAGGCAACCTAACAGGTTTTCTGGGATAGGACAATCAGTCGTTGAGTCGTTAAGCGCAGGCAACCTAACAGGTTTTCTGGGGAAGAACGATCAGTCGTTGAGTCGTTAAGCGTAGGCAACCTAACAGGTTTTCTGGGGTAGGACAATCATTCGTTGAATCGTTAAGCGCAGGCAACCTAACAGGTTTTTTTCCAACCTGTTAGGTTTTCTGGGGTAGGACGATCGGATTCGTTGATTTGTTGATTTGAAACTTGCCCATCCCCCTGAAGCAGAGCGGAATTTGATGCCAGTCCTTTCTCCCTGTCCCCCTGCCTGCCTTCCGATGGTCCCCGTGTCCAGCGCTTTCCGAGTCTCTATTTCCCGTTTTCCGAAGGTCCAAACCCTGTCAGGGTTAAGTCCATCTAATCACCAGACAACTTCCACCGGCACGATAGAAGCTTTCCGGCAAGGTTGTCAATCCTTGTCAGAATTTGCCATCACATCACTAAATGTCGTATCTTTGTAGCACAAAAGTTATCTGAACGGCAGATATGCTGCGCTTTCTGTCGCCGGTCTTTGCAGAAGACAGGAGGAAAGTCGGGGCAACACAGGGCACCATACTTCCCAACAGGAAGGTTCTAAAGCTGGTGGAAACAGACAGTGCCACAGAAAATAACCGTCACGTTGCTTTAGGGTAACGAGATAAGGGTGAAAACGTGGGGTAAGAGCCCACGGCAGCGTTTGGTGACATTCGTTGCGGGCAAACCTTATGGGTTGAAAGGCCAAATATACCGGAAGGCCGCCAGCAATGGCGGCAGAGAGCTGCCCGCTCTTTTCCGGGGGGTAGGCCGATAGAGCCTTGTGGCGACACAAGGCCTGGATAAATGACAGAACGCCGGAGAAGCTTTGCTATCCGGCCGACAGAACCCCGCTTACGCGCAGCCCGGCACCGTTCAGATAACTTTTTTTCTCTCCCGGCTTCACGTTTAGTACTTTTAGTACTTTGATTTTTTAAAGGCTATTTTTGCACTTTTTGAACAGCCTCCATCCTCTCCCCTTGCTAAACTTTTAAATCATATAGACAACCTAAACTACCTCAACACCTCAACATATCATCACATCAACACATCAGCACATCAACACATCAGCACATCAACACATCAGCACATCAACACATCATCACATCAACACATCAGCACATCAACACATCAACACATCAACACATCATCACATCAACACATCATCACATCAGCACATCATCAACTTTTTTACCTGCGGTTTGTTACTTCTCTAAACACTATTTAAAGCTTGTATCCTATGCTAAAAAATTACCTCCATTTGTCATTACTTTTTGGCTTGCTGCTGAGTTTATCTACATTTAATCCTATGCTGATTAAAGCACAGAATCCCATCCCCAATCCCGGTTTTGAAAACTGGACAGGCGGTGAACCGGATGACTGGAACACCATAAATCAGGAAGTCTTTGGAACTACCTTTACTGCCGTCACCCGCGATCAGACCAGTATGCATTCAGGCACTTCAAGCGTAAAGCTCGAAACCATTACCCAGTCCATTTTTCTTATCGGTCCCGTTACCGTTCCCGGGATGATTACTCTGGGGGAAATTATTATTGATTTAGTCAACTTTACCGGAACAGTTGAAGGGGGAATTCCCGTTACCGGCACGCCACAAAAACTCAGAGGTTGGTACCGCTACCTTCCGCAAACCGGTGATTCCTGCATTATGGGTATCGGGCTCTCCCGGTGGAATGGCACTTCCCGCGATACCATTGCTTATTCCTACCTAAGCATCGGAGGTCAGCACAACGACTGGGAGGAATTTTCGGTACCTGTAGTTTATGAGATAACCGCTGAGCCTGACTCTATGAATGTAGTTTTCTTCTCTTCCAACCTTTTAAATGGTGAGCCCGTCAGTGGCAGTAAGTTATGGGTAGACGATTTGTGGATAGATTATGAAACCGTATCGGTACAAATGGCAGGCCTTAGCCGCGACTTTTATATTCAGCCTTCAGGAGAGGTGGTTTATGTATTTACCAATGCCCCAATGGGAGGAGAAATTCAGGTGTTTAACCTGAGTGGATCATTGGTTTATCAAACACGAATAAATGCTGGGATGGGTCAGCAAAAACTTTCCCTGCCCCGCCTGCCTTCCGGGCTTTATATTGCTCAGCTTACAACCAGCGGAGGAGTGCGCAAAGCGGCAAAATTTATTCAGCGCTGATCTTATTCAGCGATTAATTATTTAAAGTGAGGCCTACCGGGTGGGGCTTCACTTTTTTATATACTATTCATCACAATCCTGCGTTATAAAGCCCGTAGAGTTATTAAAAAGCCATTGTTCATAACTCTGCGCTAAATATGCCACACGCATTGGACTATCCCGTAATTTTATACCCCATTTTAAGTTAATATTATGATTCGGACATACTTCCTGTATTTTGTCTCCGTTTTACTTATGCTCAGCCTCTCTTCTTATGGCCAGCAAACCATTGTCAATCAGGCTCACAGGCCGGACCAGCGCATGGCTTCACATCTTTTTTATATGCAAAAGTATGAAGCAGCCCGCAATCTGAGCAGCCGGCTTATGTCACCAGACGAACTACTGCTCTCTTTTGATGTGGAAAAGGATTATTACACCTCGGCTTCTGCCGCTGAACTGGAGCAAGAAGATTCTCCGGCGTTGCTCCTGAAGTTTTTGGAAGACTATCCTGAAAACACCCGCACCAACCTTACCTGGTTCAGGCTGGGAAATCTTGAATTCCGGAACCGCAATTACAGAAATGCATTGCAGGCTTACGAAAAAGTGGATACCTATGAGTTTAATCAGGAAACAAATGCAGAATATGCTTTTAAACGGGGTTATGGTTACTTCATGGGAAAAGATATGGATATGGCTGCCCGTTTATTTAGTGAGGTAAAGGACAGACAAACCCGTTACACCGGGCCGGCTACCTATTACTTCGCTCATATTATGTATGAAAACGGCAACTACCAGACCGCTTTGCCTGAATTTGAAAAGCTGCGCCAGGACCAGACTTTCAAAAGTGTGGTACCCTATTACATCATCCAGATTTACTATCTTCAGGGCAGGTATGATGAAATGCTTGATATGTCGCAACCTTATCTGGAAGGCCAGCGCAACAAACGCACCAACGAAATTTTACGCCTGGTGGCAGATGTAAATTACCGCAAGGGTAACTACGCTGAAGTAATCAGTCAAATGGAAGAATATCAGCAGGTAAATCGTGGACGGGTAAGCCGCGAAGAGAATTATGTGCTGGCTTATTCGTATTATAGCACCAAGGCTTATGAAAAAGCCATACCCCAGTTCCAGCAGGTTACCGGCATTGAGGATACCCTGGCTCAGAATGCCTGGTATCATCTGGGCGACAGTTACCTGAAAACCGATCAGAAACAGTTTGCGTCGAATGCCTTTTTCGCTGCCTGGAAAATTCCCATACAATCGCCCATAGCAGAAGATGCGCTTTTTAATTATGCCAAACTCAGCATTGAACTTTCATATAACCCCTATAATGAAGCCATTAAGGCACTTCAGCAATACCTGACCACTTACCCGTCCTCACCCCGTCGCGACGAAGCTTATACTTATCTGGCAAACCTTTATCTGGTAACCAAAAACTACCGGGAGGCACTCTCTACCCTTGAGAATGTGTCAAAGCGCAATAATCAGCAAAATGAGATCTATCAGAAGATCGCTTACTTTAGGGGACTGGAGTTGTTTAGCGATAAGGAATATTTTGAAGCCATTGGGCTGTTCCAGAAATCCCTCGAAAATAAGGCGGATGCCACTATAGCTGCCGGCGCCGTATATTGGACCGGTGAATCCTATTACCGCCTGGGTCAATACGAACTGGCCCTGGGTCGGTTTGAGGCTTTCAGTGCTATGCCCGGTGCTGCGAAACATCCATCAGCAGCCCTCATTGACTATAACCTGGGCTATTCGCTACTGAAGCTTAACCAGTATGACAAAGCAACTCCGGCCTTTGCCCGTTTTATTGAGCAAAGCAAAGCCGACCGGGTGATGATAAACGATGCCACCCTGCGATTGGCCGATTGCTATTTTATGCAGAAAAATTACACAGAAGCTTCACGGTTATATGAGCAGGTAATTGCTTCCCGCGGTGCCGATGGAGACTATGCTTTATATCAAAAGTCACTCTGTCTGGGCGTTACTAATAATACTGCACAGAAAATCAGCTCATTGCAAAAACTGGTTTCCACCTATTCCAAATCAAATTATGCGGATGATGCCCTTTTCGAAATGGGACAGGCCCACCTCTCGCTTCAGCAGAATGAACAGGCCCTGAAGCAGTTTCAGCGACTCATCAGCGAGTTTGCCAACAGCAGTTATGTAAAGCGATCGTTGCTAAATACCGGTTTGATTTATTACAACACCAACCGCAATCAACAAGCGCTTGAAACCTTTAAAAAGGTGGTAAAGGATTATCCGGCTACCCCTGAATCGCGGGAAGCGCTGGCGGTGATTAAAAGTATTTATGTTGACATGAACCGGGTGGATGAATTTGTGAATTATGCCGAAGAGGTGCCTTTTGCCAACATCAGCCGCACCGAACAGGATTCATTGAGCTATACCGCCGCCGAGGCCCGCTATATGAATAACGACTGCGAAAAGGCCCTGCCGGGCTTCATAACATACCTGGATAAGTTTCCCGATGGTATTTTTGCACTCAATGCCCACTATTACAAGGCTGACTGCGAAGCCAGAGCTGGCAATTACAATGAAGCTGTAGAAGATTATCAGTATGTCACCAGTCGTCCGCGCAACCGGTTTACCGAAAATGCAACACTCAGGGGTGCAGGCCTGCTTTACCGCATGGAAAGCTGGGCAGAGGCCCTGAAAATGTTTAATCTCCTGGGCGAAAGTGCTGAAAATGATGCCAATATGCAGGCAGCCATGCTGGGACAGATGCGGTGCAATGCAAGGCTGGGTAATAATGGAGTAGCCATGCAGATAGGACAGCGCCTGTTGCAGGGCGAAAAACTATCTGCCGATCTCATTGCTGAAACTCAGCTCGTTGTGGGCAATGCAGCCTTTGCTTTGGGTAAACCCGATATGGCCGCTGAGGCCTTTAGCGAAGTAATAAAACGGTCTCAGGGTGCCCTCGGTGCCGAAGCCCAATACCAGTTGGCCTTAATTACCTTTCAGAAAGCCGATTATACCAATGCCGAAAAGCTGGTTTTCAAAGTAACCACCGATTATGCTTCCTATGACTACTGGGTAGCCAAAGCCTTTATTTTGCTGTCGGATGTGTATGTTAAAACCGGCAATATATTCCAGGCCAGGCAAACCCTGCAAAGCATCATCGACAATTATGAGGGTGAAGACTTGCGCAATGAAGCCATTTCAAAACTTAATGTCATCGAGCGCAACAATAAACCCGCAGAATCTGCCGGCAGCAAATTCGACGACGATGATGACATTATGATTCGGTAATGCGAGATAGTAAATCCTGAACAGCACAAACGAAAAACCATGAAAACCATTCTCATAAAGACCAGTTTACTTTTTGTCGCAATCTTTGCCTTTCTGGCATTTTCGGTACGGCTTCCCGCGCAGTCGCTTAATGAGCAGGTTACTGTGGTGGCAGCCTATGAGCCTTCCCTTCCTGAAGTGAATAAAATAAATGCCAATCCGGCCGCCGAAGAAACTGAAGTTAAGCTGCCGAAACTTTCCTATGGCATTACACCCACTCCCCTTGAACCGGGGTTTGCACCGGGTGTTATCCCTTCGGTGCGGCTTACCGGTGAACCCCTGGAAAGGTTATACCGCAATTATGCCCGCATAGGTTTTGGCAATTACACCACACCCTATGCTGAATTCTGGGCAACTACCCTACGGAATAAGTCTTACGGACTGGGTGTACACATAAAGCACCTCTCTTCATCGGGCGAGATAAAAGATTATGCCAAAAGCAACAATAGCCTTAACCTGGTTGAATTGCAGGGACAAAAATTCTTCGAAAACCACACCCTGAATGCCAACCTTGGTTTCAGGCGCAACGTAGTGCATCATTATGGATTTAAACCCAGCCTGTTTGAGGTACCCATCAACGAAGATGACCTGAAACAGCATTTCAACCGTTTCGACGCAGGAGCTGAATTTGCATCGCACTACAAAGATAAGGATAAGCTCAACCATGCCGCCCGGCTGAATTTCAATTCCATTGGGGATAAATTTGACACCCGCGAGTCCACCATTAATCTTAACCTCAATGCTGACAAGCAATTTGAGCTGTTCTCATTTACTGAATATCAACAGGCAGGTATCGAAGGTGACCTTAGGTTTACCCAATATCACGATAGCCTGAAAAAACAAGGAAGTTCACTGGTTTCCATTAAACCTTACCTGGCTACCCGTTTTAACGAATATACCTTTAAGTTGGGGGTTGAGCTTAGTTTTACAGGCGATTCTGCTTCTAAAGCCTACCTTTTCCCGTTTGCGGAAGCTTCCCTTGAAGTGATTGACGAAGCACTCACGGTGTATGCCGGCATCAATGGATCGGTGCAACGACGTGGCTTTGATGCACTCAGTGACGTAAATCCTTTTGTGCAGAGTGTTTTGCCGTTGAAATATACCCGTGAGAAATTTGTGTTTTACGCCGGGGCCCGGGCACGGGCCGGCAGGCTCATTAATCTGTATGCTTCCTTTACAGCCTCTGCAGTCGAAAATGAGCCCTTCTTTATAAGTGATTTTAGCCAATACCCCCGCCGGCGGTTTACGGTAATTTATGATGATGCCGGCCACCTTGCCGGTCGCTTTGAAGCTGAATTTAACAAGGCGGAAAAACTAAATATTAAGGCATTTGTGGCTTTTGATAGCTGGAACACTGAGGGAGAGGCGGAAGCCTGGCACAAACCGGCTTCAACCATTGGTGGAAGTGTCAGGTATAACCTGGGTGATAAAATCATTGCCAGGGCTTCTCTGGAGGCCAGGGGTAAACAATTTGCCCGCGTATTGAATGCCGACAATGAACCTTATGCTTTTCAGGTAAAAGGATTCACTGACCTGAGCCTGGGCGTAGATTACCGCTATTCCAAACTGCTTACCGCCTTCCTCAACCTCAACAATGTTCTGGGCAGTCGCTACTACTACTGGTATGATTATCCGGGCTATCGTTTTAACCTGATGGCAGGCATTTCCTACTCCTTCTGATCCGGGGGGATAATTTGTTAATAACTTGCTGATTTTCGTTTAATTTGCATGTAATTGGTGTTAAAAAAAATACTACCTTTGCTTATTAACTAAAAATTACTATTTTACTGATTATGAGTGAATTAAATCAAGATTCCACCCCCAACGGAAATGGCTTACGTAATGGAAACGGCAATGGAAACGGCAACGGTCATTATACAGCCGATAACATACAGGTACTTGAGGGTTTAGAGGCAGTCAGAAAACGCCCCTCCATGTATATTGGCGATACCAGTTCACGTGGTTTGCACCATCTGGTTAATGAGGTAATCGACAATTCCATTGACGAAGCTCTTGCCGGTTATTGCGACGACATTAAAGTTACCATACATCCCAATAATGCCATTACCGTTTCTGATAACGGCAGGGGTATTCCTGTGGACATGCACGAAAAGGAAGGACGTTCCGCCCTTGAGGTGGTTATGACCGTCCTCCATGCCGGCGGGAAGTTCGATAAAGGCTCTTACAAGGTTTCCGGCGGATTGCACGGTGTAGGTGTCTCCTGTGTAAATGCACTCTCCTCACGCATGCTGGTTACGGTGCGCCGCGATGGGAAAATTTACGAACAGGAGTACAATATCGGTAAACCCCAATATTCGGTCAGAGAAACCGGAGATACGGAGGAAACCGGCACCTCGGTTTATTTTGAACCCGATGCAACGATTTTCTCGCATCCGGTTTTCGAAATCGACATATTGAGTTCCCGCCTGCGCGAACTGGCCTTCCTCAATAAAGGGATTGCTTTATCCATTACCGATGAGCGTGAAACCGATGAAGACGGAAATTTCCTATCCCATTCCTTTTTTTCTGAAAAAGGACTGGCCGATTTTATTGAATACCTGGATGGAATGCGGGAAAAGCTCATGCCGGAGCCCATTTACATTGAAGGCATGAAAAATGATATCCCGGTTGAGATTGCTATGCAATACAATACTTCTTTCAGTGAGAACATCCATTCGTACGTAAACAATATCAACACCCACGAGGGAGGTACCCACCTGGCCGGCTTCCGCAGAGGTTTAACCAGAACCCTAAAATCGTATGCCGATAAATCAGGCATGTTGTCCAAGCTGAAATTTGATATCAGCGGAGACGACTTCCGCGAAGGACTCACCGCCATTATCTCTTGTAAGGTGCAGGAGCCCCAGTTTGAAGGACAAACCAAAACCAAGCTCGGCAATACCGAAGTAATGGGGGCCGTGGATCAGCTTGTTTCCGAACTGCTGACTTATTATCTGGAAGAACATCCAAAGGAAGCCCGAACCATAGTCAATAAAGTGATACTCGCCGCCACAGCACGTCATGCGGCCCGCAAGGCCCGGGAACTGGTACAGCGTAAAAATGTGCTTACCGGATCCGGTTTGCCCGGAAAACTATCCGATTGCTCTGAACGTGATCCTGCGAAATGCGAAATCTACCTGGTGGAGGGCGACTCGGCCGGTGGCACCGCTAAACAGGGCCGCGATCGTAAATTTCAGGCTATTCTCCCGCTTAGGGGTAAAATCCTCAATGTGGAAAAAGCCATGCAACATAAAATATTTGAAAGCGAGGAAATAAAAAACATCTTTACCGCACTGGGTGTATCTATTGGAACCGAAGAGGACACCAAGGCACTAAATCTTACTAAGATAAGATATCACAAAGTGGTCATTATGACGGACGCCGATGTTGACGGTAGCCACATTGCCACCCTTATTCTTACCTTCTTCTTCAGGTATATGAAGGAAATGATAGAGAATGGATATATCTACATTGCCATGCCGCCCCTCTACCTCATCAAAAAAGGCGGCAATGAGCAATATTGCTGGACCGAGGAAGAACGTGCACAAATTGTGGAAGAATATACGGGTAACGGCAAGGAAAGCAATGTCCACATTCAACGATACAAAGGTTTGGGAGAAATGAATGCCGAACAATTGTGGCAAACTACCATGAATCCAGAATTCCGTACTTTGAAGCAAGTCACCATTGATAATGGTACCGAAGCCGACAGAATCTTCTCCATGCTGATGGGCGATGAAGTCCCGCCACGCCGCGAATTTATTGAGAAAAATGCTAAATATGCTAAGATAGATGTTTAGCCTTTTATCCTTATGAAAATTCTAAAAAGCAGCCATCAGGCTGCTTTTTTTATGCCTGATTTTATGAAAAAGTGCTCCGGTAAGCTATAGCGCAAAAACACATTAATGATTTTGGTTCTCCTCTTCAAAATCCGGGCACAGAAGATAGCTTCGGCATTTTTGGCCTGTTTATTGTTTTGATGCCTTGCCTAACCAAACTGATAGGTATGTTACGTAAATCATTTTTATTGACCGTATTTGTTGTTTTGCTCGCCGGCGTATCACAGGCTCAGAATTATTCTACTGCGTTGGGTGCCAGATTGGGCTTCTTTAATGGAATTACCATTAAGCACTTTGTGTCACCAGGCAATGCCATTGAAGGGATTGCAGCTTTCCGCTGGAACGGTTTTGTGTTCACCGGATTGTATGAATGGCAAAGACCCATCAAAGGGGCTCCCGGCCTGGATTATGAAATTGGTTTCGGCGGACACATTGGATTTTGGGACAACGATCATTATTATTGGTATGATGATGACCGTAATGGTAACTTCACCGTAGTGGGGATAGATTTTATTCTGGGGCTGGAATACACTTTTGCCGAAGTACCTTTTAACCTGGCCCTCGACTGGAAGCCGGCCTTTAATCTGGTTGGTGACCACCACTGGTGGGGCGATGGTGTAGCCCTCTCTATACGATACACCTTTTAAGAACTTTCTCTCTCCATATATCTTCCCCGCCCGGACTTTCTTGAGTTCCGGGCTTTTTTTCATCCAGCTTTTACCTGCGTTTCTGCTTAAGCAACCATTCGTATAACTGTGGATTGTTGTAAGTCTCCGTCCAGCTATTGTGGTTGGCATCAGGATAAATGGTAAATTTAGCCTGACTCCCTGCCTTATGCAGTTCGTTTACCAGCATGGCCGCCGGAGCAATAGGTACCACATTATCCATGGCGCCATGGAATACCCATATGGCCATCTCCTTAAGTTCTGAGGCTCTTTCTCCATAGTTCCGGTCAACCGGACCACAAACCGGTGCAATAGCCGCGTAATAATCAGGATGTGCAAAAGCCAGATCCCAGGTACCCCTGCCACCCATGCTCAAACCCGTAACATACACACGTCTTTCATCTATATTATAAGTGGAAACAACTTGCCGGATTAAGGCGTGAAGTGATTCCGTATCCCAGTCAATTCCTTCGGGACACTGGGGCGACAATACAAAAAAGGGGAATTTCTCACCCATTGAAATCAGCATTGGCGGCCCATGCACTTTAACTTTTTCCAGATCACCACCTCTCTCCCCTGAACCATGCAAAAATACCAGCAATGGCCACTGTGTATTTCCATCCACATTATTGCCTTTAGGCTGATAAAGCAAATAGTCAATGGTAAACGTCTTCACCACTTCACCACTAAACTTTAGCGCTTTTTGCGGATCGTCCTGCGCTGTAGCCCTTAAGAAGCCAGCGAATATAACCAGGCCAAACATGATTTTTTTCATAGTTGGGTTGTTAAAGTTATTTTAATCGTAAAACATCCAGGTAACTCCAAACCTGAACGCCCGGTCTGCCATGGGATACTTGGGCACCATAAAATATTCGTAGCCATTTAATCCACTGTTGGCATGTTCAAGCACCACAAACATGCGTGCCCGCTTTACCCTGAAGTTAATAAACACATCCAGGTAAGGATAATTCCCTGTTTCAACCGTTTGCTGAAGGTAAAATGAGCGGAGCGCTGGCATATAAGCATTTGCATTGAAGGCGGTATTGTATAGTAAGGAAGTTCCCGCCTGTAAATGCAATGCTCTTTTAAAGAGTGCCAATTGATAATAGGCGGTGATTCGTCCGGCCAGTTCAGGCAGGGGCATAAGGTCGGGCTTGTTTGTTTTTTGCCAGATACCAAAGGCTTCCAGCGTAAAGCCACCAAGGGGTATGCGTGAAAAACCATAAATCTGGGTTACAGTTATGGCATCTCCCGAACGTGCCGGCAGGGCTGCTGTATCGAAATAAACCCAGCCATCAAGATTGTAGAAGTTTATGCCTGCGCTTAAATGCCGCCAGCGATAATTGGCTTTGCCGCTGAGAATATTTTGCTGACCGAAGGTATTTTCCCAGGCAAAATGATTGCCTGAATGAAACTGCATCAGGTAATCAGGTTGCAGCGAATGCAATGAAAGTGAAGCAGAGAGATTACCCCAGCTCTTGGAATTGTCATAGGCCGGTAAAGTGAGCATGGCACTTACTCCTTTATCGCCGTTAAAAGGCGCCCCACTTGTGAACCAGAGATAACCTTCGGCCCTGGCCAATCCAAATGCATTGGCCGAAAGGTATCCGAAGGTAGTCACCCGGTTAAAAGTCCGTTTTATCGTATCGTTGGTATAAATGGTAAGTGCATGTTCAAACCCTGCTTTGAGCAGCAAGGCTTTCCCGCTTCCTCTGGCCCGGCCAATACCTCCTTCAAAACTCAGCTCGTTGATAAATTCGTGATAGGCTGAAGAGTCATAGGTGAGGAGTGAATCGCGGTAAATAACAGGATAATACCCCGATGCCGGCTTTTGATCTTTGTAAAGGAATGAGTGTTGATTGTATTTAAAAGTGTGACTAAAGAAGTCAGTACGCTCAGGATTGAAATAGCGGTGTCCTTCCGGCTTCTGGCTCATGTCAAAAGCTGGTTTCGGCCCACGAAGCGAATCGTTAATTCCAACCGCTGAGTCAGATGTTGGGGTATGTTTTTGTTGCGGATTGCGACCGATATAATAAAACTGGCGAACAAACAGGGCGTTTTCTTTAATCTGATTGTCAGCAGACTGAAGCCGGATAGGAATGCGCTTTCGGTCGGTTTCTATATTTTCGGTGAATAATGAATCGTAAACAATACCGCCATTTTCCCGCCATCTGAACCGGTTAGAGTGAAAATTACTGAAGGCTACATAGCGCTCGTTAGGTGAAACAAATTGCACCTGAAAAGCCACTGAAACATTGTCCGATTTTTGCCGGTTGTATAATCCGATAGAATTGATGATGTTTAAATCAATACCTGCACTAAATCCTTTGGTAAGGTTCTGCGTATGGGTAATGGAAAAGAGCTGGGATTTGCCTGTACCAAAGGAATAAAAAACATTGGTAAACGGTCCGAAAACATGATAATACCTTATATTTTGATTACTCATTCGATATAAATCAAAAGAGTAAGGCGAAAACCTGAAATCATTTCCGGGCTCAAAGTCAAAAATTAACGACTGGTAGGCAAGCCCTATGTTTCCATTCACTCCATTTATACGTGAACTGCCTTCTATGGGATCATAAAACTGCAATCCGGTAAGCAGGGTGTCGTTTATGCGTTGCAACGTCTGCCCGGGCCAGCGTTCAGTGGCATGGAAAAAATAAATGGATGCCGTATCGGGAGAACGTTCGTCGTTGTCGCCCACGGTACCCAGCGCCTGGGCAAACAACGCCGACCCAAAAATCAGCAAAGTACAAAGCAGAATAAAATGACGCATGCAGAATAGCGATGAAAACAACTACAAAGATAGGTTAATCGCACCATCCCCGAAAAGGAATAATCACGAGATGATCTTATTGCTTTACAAACTTTAAATGTCTGGTTTTATTGCCTGAAGTAAGTACCACTAAATAATTGCCTTTGGGAAAGCTGCTCACGTTGTAAGTACCGGTGGCATTGGGCTTTAACTCTGCGGCTATCTGTCCGAACTGATTGTACACGACGACGGTATCGGGGGATAAGCCATCAGCATGTTCAATGCGTAACTGATCGCCGGCAGGGTTGGGATACAGCATCCAGCCACCGGTTTCATTCTTATTCAGGCTGCTGGGTGCGCCCTGGAAAAGCCAGAGATACGCAGCCCTGAATTGCCCGCGCCATAAGGCTTCATTGTGCTGACCTCCCGGGATAACCACATTTTTAATGTTGGTTTCAGGCAAACCAATGGCAATCAATGAATCACTCATGCGAAGCATATTAACGTCGGTGTTACTCCCTTCTGCCGATCCACACATCTGGTAAACACGCAGCCAATGGCCGGCTTGAGCAGATGCCGTGAAAGCCCATACCGAATCCGAGAACCAGTATGAAGGCGAAAACAAACCGGCTTTTCCAAATACTTCTGTATGTTGAAACACACCAAAATGCGAGATTAAACCGCCCAGTGAGCTGCCCATAATGCCTGTATTTTCCCTATCGGGCAGGGTGCGAAAGTTGGCATCGATATATGGCTTAAGCGTTTCAACGATGAATTGCATATAAGCCTCTCCGTTTCCACTGCTATAGCCCGGATTTACCCATGGGGTGTATTCCTCAGTGCGGTTAACGCCGCCATTATCCACTCCAACCACGATAGGTACTTCATACCCCAGCTCAAAAAGTTCGTTCAGGGTTTCATCCACTTCCCATTCACCCGCATACGAAGTCTGCTGATCGAACAGGTTCTGGCCATCATGCATATACAGCACCGGATAGTTTTTGCGGGAAGCCTCATAATCAGGCGGATAGTATATCCAGATGCGGCGGTAGCGGTTGATCTGAGGCATAAAAAAAGGCTCATCCATTGTGCTGACATTTGCCGCGGCAGTGGATGGGTTTGTACCGCCCCCGGCCCAGTTGAGGATATCCACATTTACGGTTTCGCCATTGCCATAAGTAAAAGTACGGTTGGAAATCTCTTCGCCATTGGCCCCTTTTTCAACGGTTTCCCAGCTTCCCCGGGTAAATTTAAACTGTATGCTGGTACCCTCCGGCTCCAAAGCGAGGGTAATTTCCCATTTACCCTGAGCATTTTTATGCATCACAAAGTCAGAATCCCCCGGTTCCCAGTTGGTGAAGTTTCCGGCGATGTACAAGCTATCACCGGGGGGCGTATTGGCAGGAATGCCGGTGACGACAAAAGTAACCTGACCCATGGAAGTTAAGGGGATCCAAATCAACAAGAACAGTAGTTTATATAAGTTCATAAACAGGCGGTTTTACGGAATTGCAAAGGTAATGCTTTGATATAAGATGGCGGAAACACTTTTTCCTGTACCTTTGAACTTGCAAATTTATCAACCGCTTATGATGAAAATCCGCCGATGGGTCGTGCTGTTTATGCTGCCTGTTGCATTTCTTTCCTGCAAAGGCACTTCAACGGAAAAAAAGAATAAATTTATGAATCAGAACCACAAAGTAGTCGTATATCAAGTATTTACACGTCTGTTTGGAAATACCAACACTACCAACAAGCCCTGGGGTACCATTGAAGAGAATGGAGTGGGAAAATTTAATGATTTCACCGATAAGGCGCTTGAGGAAATTAAGGCATTGGGCGTTACCCATATCTGGTACACCGGGGTACCGCATCACGCGCTGATCAGGGATTATACAGCCTATGGCATCAGCAACGACGATCCCGATGTGGTGAAAGGCCGGGCCGGTTCGCCTTATGCAGTGAAGGATTATTATAATGTGAATCCCGATCTGGCCGTGGATCCGGCAAAGCGGCTCGACGAATTTAAAGCTCTGGTAGAGCGAACCCACAAGCATGGACTTAAGGTAATCATCGACATTGTACCCAACCATGTGGCCAGAAGCTATCATTCGGTTTCTAACCCGGAGGGAGTGGAGGATTTTGGCACTTCTGATGACACTTCGGTGGAATATGCAAGCGACAACAACTTCTATTATATTCCCGATAAATCCTTTATCGTGCCCACCCCGCTTCATAATTATCAGCCGCTTGGCGGGGAAGAGCATTCCATGATCGATGGTCGCTTTTACGAAAACCCGGCCAAATGGACCGGGAACGGTTCCAGGCTGGCTCAGCCCGACTTTTATGATTGGTACGAAACAGTGAAAATCAATTATGGGGTTCGCCATGATGGAAGTTATGATTTTGATACCCTTCCTGAAAATTTCAACCGGAAAACAACGGCAGAGCACCTTGCCTTCTGGCAGGATAAGGATGTACCCGATAGTTGGAAGAAATTCAGGGATATCGCACTATACTGGATCGATTTTGGGATAGATGGATTTCGTTACGATATGGCCGAAATGGTGCCGGTGGAATTTTGGAGTTATATGAATTCAGCCATTAAAAAGAGAAATCCCGATGCTTTTCTGCTGGCCGAAGTGTATAATCCCGCCCGTTACCGCGATTATATTCATCTAGGCAAAATGGATTTTCTCTATGACAAAGTAGAGTTATACGACACCCTGAAATTCATCATACAGGGGCATGGCTCTGCCGATAACCTGGTGGGCATTCAGCAGGGATTGGCTGATATTGAGCCACATATGCTTCATTTTCTGGAAAACCACGATGAACAGCGTATCGCCAGCCACTCTTTTGCAGGAAATGCTTTGAAAGGCAAACCGGCCATGGTAGTAAGTGCCACCATTGGAACCTCACCTACGATGATTTACTTTGGTCAGGAAGTAGGCGAGCCGGGAGATGGCAATCCGGGATTTGGGAGTGCCACCCGAACCACCATCTTCGATTACTGGGGAGTGCCCGCCCATCAGCGGTGGATGAACAATGGGAAATTTGATGGCGGACAACTTTCCGTCGAAGAAAAGGAGTTACGCGATTTCTATCAGCGTTTGCTTAACTTTACCCTCAGCAGCACGGCCATGATGGGCCATTATCAGGAAATTCACGCCTACAACCGGATGAATACCGCCGGTTATTATGACAAAGCTTTTGCCTTTGCCCGCTGGTCCGATGATGAACATCTGATTGTGGTAACAAACTTCAAAGATGCCATTACCGACAGCTACGAACTGCAACTACCCGCCGATCTGATTGATAAGTGGGGGCTCAAAGAGGGAGAATACAAATTTAAAGACTGGCTTTATCAGCAGAAAGAGTTTGATTTGACGATTTCGGGAGGAACCGGTAAGGTTAAAATGGAGGTTAAACCGCTGGAATCGTTTATACTTTCATTGAAATAGAGCCTGGATTCAGCACCTGCCCGCTGCGTCCGCCTGAGGCTGACAAGCATCAAATTAACAAATCATCAAATCAAGAAAAAATGGTAGTCTTTATACCCCCTCTAACTCCCCCTAAGAAAAAGGGGAGGACTTAACCGGTTTAAATAAAGCAATATTGCCTTTTACGAAGCAGAATCCGCTCCCTCCCTGTTCATAGGGAGGGTTGGGGAGGGTAAAATGCCCCTGCTTCTAATTTTCAACTCAACAAATCTTGAGCATAGCGAAATCCCGAGAGCGTAGCGATTCGGGAAACAAATAAAAAAACCAGTCGCCCTGCCCTAAGAAAACCTAACAGGTTAGTAGAAAACCTGTTAGGTTGCTTACTCTCAACAAATCAACAAATCAACAAATCAACAAAAAATGGGTCCCGATCCTCAACTTCTGCTTCATCTCGTCGAAATGCGCATGCCTTTCGGAAAATACAAAGGAACCGTACTTTGCAATTTGCCGGTATCATACCTGGAGTGGTTCCAGCGAAAAGGCTTTCCTGAAGGCAAGCTTGGCATGTTGCTGCAAACCATGTATGAAATAAAGCTTAATGGGCTGGAATACCTTCTACAGCCATTAAAAAACGGTAAAAGATGATAAAACCTGCTTCCATCAGTACGTTAAGAAAAGAATTAGACCTGCTACCACCCAAAGAGCTGTCACAGCTTTGTCTGCGGCTGGCCAAATACAGCAAAGAGAATAAGGAGTTGTTGAGCTACCTGATTTTTGATGCCGGGGATGAAGAAGCATTTATAAAAAGTGTAAAAGCCCGGATAGAGGCTCAATTTGAGGAAATCAACACCTCTCATATGTTTTACGTGCGCAAAAGCATTCGCAAAATTCTGAGAACCACCAACAAATACATACGGTATTCCAGTCAAAAACAAACAGAAGTTGAATTGTTGCTCTTTTTTTGCCAAACCTTAAATACTTCCGGAATCAAATATCAGCGGGTAACTTCCCTGAATAATTTGTATCAAAACCAGGTGATAAAAATCAAAAAAGCAGTGGCCGCGCTGCACGAGGACCTGCAGTTTGATTATCATAAGGAGATTGAGGAATTATAAGCTAAGTTGAAAACCTTCACAAAGGATAAATTTCCTGCAACTTTCAGGGGATTTTGTCCGGCCTTTTCTAAACGGCAAACCTATTGCATTATTTTTGCACCCTCAATTTTAATTAAATTTACATGAAAAAGGTTTCCTTTTTATCTGCATTGCTGTTGCTAACTTCCTGGCTTTCAGCACAAAATCTGCAATTGCATTATGATTTCGGCAAAGACCGCAAATACCTTACCTCTACCGTAGAGATGTTCAAGCCCGACAAGTGGGGCAGTACCTTCTTCTTTGTGGATATGGACTATGATGTAGGCGAAATAAAAGGAGTTAGTCTTGCCTATTTTGAAATTGCACGCAGCTTTAATCTGGGGAAAGGCCCGCTGGCTGCGCATGTGGAATACAATGGTGGCTTTGGTCAATATTATGCAGGCAAATCTTTCGGGGCTTATCAGATTAATGATGCCTGGCTGGCCGGGTTAGATTACAACTTTAATAATGAGGATTTTACCCGCGGCATCACTTTTCAGTTGTTGTATAAGTATATCCGTGAAAAGCATGATGCCTCGTTTCAGTTCACGGCAGTCTGGTATATGCATATGCTGAACAAAAAGCTGACTTTCACCGGCTTTGCTGATTTCTGGAAAGAAGATATGCTTTTCCCGGAAGGTGAGCGGTATAGCACTACGGAATATATTTTTATGGCTGAACCTCAGTTGTGGTATAATTTTACCGAACACATTTCCGTTGGCTCTGAAATTGAAATTGGTTATAATTTCGGAGGTGTCAAAGGTTTTCGTCTGAACCCCACCCTTGGCGCCAAATGGACGTTTTAATCAAATCTATCCCTGAATGTTTTCTCCCTCTATATATTCAGTAGCTTTTCCAAATGATGTTGTTCTATCCCAAACTGCGCCTTTAACTGGTGGATTCTCTCCATTATTTGTTGATTCGGTTTTGTCAGCGTTTTCTTGCTGACTCCTGCGATCAAAACATTTTTTGGGGTATGCTCAGTAGCGATAAATTCAAACACCCGGGTTTTGTAGCCATAAGCCTCCATAATCAGGGCGCGGAGGGTGTCGGTGAGCATTTCGGCCTGTCGCTCTTCGAGGATGCCGTGACGGGTGATCTCTTTCAGTATATTGTCGGGCTTCATCTGCTTACGGATTTGCTTATGACAGCATGGCGCACAAACAATCACCGGGGCTTTGGCTTTGATGCCGCGGTAAATGGCTTCATCGGTGGCGGTATCGCAGGCATGAAGGGCAATCAGCATATTGAAATCCGAAAGGGTCGCTTTTTCGATGGTACCTTCTGTGAAATTGAGTCCTTCAAATCCGGCATTTACTGCAATTTTATTGTATTTCTCCACCAAATCAGGGCGAAACTCCACCCCGGTTACCCGGATATTACCCGACCTGTTCTTCTTCAGATAATCATACAGCGCAAAAGTAAGGTAGCCTTTGCCGGAACCCATATCCACCACGGATAGTGGTTCACTTTCCGCTGTATCTTTCAGTATGCCATCAATAATCTCAACATATTTGTTGATTTGTTTGAATTTATCCTGCATATCATTCTTTACCTTGAAGTCAGCGGTAAGCACGCCCAAATCACGCAGGTAAATATTGCCTTCGGGCTGAATAAAGCGCCGTTTAATCTTGTCGTGATTAAACAGGGGGATTTCGGTAGAACTGGCCGGCTTTTTCAATAATTTTGAATTTCCGCGCTTATTGCTGAGCAACGAAAAATCAGCCTCCGAAGTAAACAGGTCGGCATTAAAAAAACGGTCGGTCAACAGACGGGTAATTTCTTCTACTGCTTCTTCAAGGCTGAAATTTTTAGTCACATCTTTGGTCAAATGCCGGTAAACAAATGATAGCAGGATTTCTCCTTTTATCACTACCGGTTTTACAAACACATTGTTCAGATCATCTGCTTTATTGCGTTTGTTGCTCAGCGCAAGCTTAATAAGGGTGTTATTTTCAAGGCTTTGGCTCACGGATTGCGTAAGCAGGGTAAGATTTTCGGTGCCGGACATGGTTGGGATAATTGATTGGACAAAGGTAAGGTAAAAGCAGGGATGAGATTCAGGTATAGTAACTGTTTACCAGTGTCACCTCACCCTGCCTTCTCCACAAGGAGAGCGTTTGAGCCGTTTTGAGTCATGAAAATTGTTTAATAAAGCACAAATCTACGAGAATAGCAGGATATAGCTTCCTTCTCCTTAAGGAGAAGGGCGGGGGGATGAGGTGTTATAGTATTTCTGCAACTTTCACCATCCTTTCCAATATTAATCAAAGGATCACCGACTATCCATCACAACTTCTCCTTGTCAACATGCTTGATTACTCCCTTGGTTTTCCAGCGGCCGGTACGATAGTAGAGGTAGGACAGCAGCAAGCCCGATGCCCAGGCGATGGGCACTGACCACCAGATGCCATCCACACCCATGGTAGAGGACATAACGGCTGCCAGTGGGATGCGAACAATCCACAGGGAGAAAAGGGTGATAAACATGGGTATGATGGTATCGCCGGCGCCACGCATTACACCGCCAACGACGAACATGGATGAAAAAATAAGATAAAATCCACTGATTATCATCAGATAATGCGCACCGATCTCGATAACCGCAGCATCATTCGTAAACAAATGCATCAACGGATTGCGAAACAGCATGATCACCACTGAAGTTACCAGAGCGGTGAGAGCGGACATACTGAGTGTAGCCTTTAAGCCAAGCTTTACCCGTCCGGGTAGATTGGCTCCGATATTCTGACCGGTATAGGTAGAAAGTGCCTGTCCAAAGTTCATGGCAGGCAGAGAGGCCAGTCCGTCAATGCGGGTAGCTACGCTGTAGGCTGCCACCGTATTGGTTCCATAATCATTAACGATGCGCAGCACCGCCAGCATTCCAAAGGAAACAAATGTCTGCTGAAATCCAGTAGGCAAGCCAATGCGGAGACTTTGCCGGAAGATGGCTTTGTCCCAGATGTACTTACGAAAAGAAAGGTTGATTACCGGATGCTTGCTGTTGAGATAAAGGGTGAGGGTTAAGAAAGCCCCTCCCTGAGAAAGAAGGGTGGCCCAGGCTGCGCCTGCAATGCCCCACTTGAATACCACAATAAAGAGCAGATCGAAAAAAATATTGGTAACCGTAGAAATAATCAAAAAATATAAGGGTGTTTTCGAATCGCCCAGACCCCGCAGTATAGCGCTGGTACCACTAAAACCGAAAAATAACATTATCCCGCCAAAATAAATCTTCATATAGGTTGAGGCGTATGGAAGGATATCTTCAGGCAAATGGATCAGCCTGAAAATGGACTCACTGAAAAAGATGCCCATGGCACCCATCACGATAGATGCCCAAAAGATAAAGATGTACATGGTATCAATGGCGCGCTTCACCTGGGTTTCATCTTTAGCCCCGAAATACTGGGCAATAACTACGGTAGTGCCCGAAGCCACCCCTATAATAAGTGAAATAAGGGAAAAAGTGAGTGGGAAAGCTGCACCTACCGCCGCCAAAGCTTCTTTACCCAGAAACTTACCCACTATCACACTATCGGTGAGGGTGTACAACTGCTGGAAAACATTGCCCAGTAACATGGGCGTGGCAAACCGAAAGATGAGTTTTCCGGGACTCCCGGTAGTTAAATCATGCATCTGCTCATGGTTAGGATTGAGTTTCTTTTTTGGGACCGATCAATCCTTTAAATCGTCAATCTATACTTAAAAAATACTATTCTTGTTTACCTCTAATGTTCCTCATTCCGGCTTTTAACCAGCTCGCGGGTAGAAAGCATTCCGCAGGCGGCTTCAATATCCTGTCCGCGTGAGGCACGCAGCGTGGTAACTATGCCTCGGTCATTGAGCGCTTCCTGAAAGTCAGCAATCACCGACTCGTCCGAACATTCCAGGGGCGATGCCGGAATAGGATGAAACCGGATGAGGTTGATGCGCGCTTTTACCTTATTCAGCAACCGGGCAAGCTCATTCACATGGCGGCGGCTGTCGTTCACGCCTTTAAACATAATATACTCAAAAGAAACGCGACGGTATTTCCCGATGTCGAACTCCTGAATGGTATCAATCACTTCTCTGAGCGGATATACCGTTTGTATGGGCATCAGCCGGCGGCGTTCTTCATCAAAAGGCGTATGCAGGCTGACCGCCAGGTTGCATTTGCTCTTTTCCAGAAAAGTGCGCATGGCCGGAATAATGCCGATGGTAGAAACGGTAACCTTTCGCGCACTGATGGCAAACCCATACTCAGCGGTGAGTATTTCACAGCTTTTCATCACGGCATCCAGGTTATCGAAGGGCTCACCCATGCCCATATAAACAACATTGGTCATTACTGCCCTTTCGGGGATACTGCGCAACTGATTCAGGATGCTGCCGGCATTGAGGTGTCCCTGAAAGCCCTGCTTTCCTGTCATGCAGAACAAACAGCCCATTTTGCATCCCACCTGTGAAGAAACACAGAGCGTATGGCGCTTGCCATCAGGAATGTAAGCCGCTTCGATGAACTTACCGGGACCAGCCGTAAACAGATACTTTTTGGTGCCATCGGCAGAGGTACTTACCCTGTTGGGAGCTTCTACGCCCAGACGGTAATGTTCCTCAAGTATCTGCTGATTTTTTTTGGCGATGTTGGTCATCTCCTCAAATGAATTCACCCCGGTTTTATAGAGCCAGTAAGCCAGTTGTTTGCCGGTATAGGAAGGCAATCCCAGTTCAATGGCAACGGCATTAAGTTCATCAAGGGTTTTCCCGAAGAGGGCGGGGAAGGCGTCCATTTAAAAATAGATTTCAGAAATAATATTGTCGAAAGGCACGCCCTTGTTGATGAGTACATCTCTGACATCCACCACCATTTCAGCGCTGCCGCAAAGATAATATTTTTCGCCTGCAGGCAGGTGCTCTATCCCGGTAAGGTACTGGGTAAGGCGGCCATGATAAGCATGCGGACATACTTCGCGGGAGCAGCAACGCACATAGTTCTCACCGAGTTCCTGCTCAAAGCTATCACTGAAATAGAAGGAGTTGCTGTCGCGGCCGCCATGCAGCAGCTTTTTTCCGTTGGTTAATCCGGTCCTGAACATTGCTCTAAAAGGCGCTATGCCGGTACCCGAAGCAATCCACCATCCCGGTTCGCCGTTACTGGTAAACGATCCAAATGGTTCACTCACCCATAAATTGTCGGCTGTATTCAGTTGCGCCATCCAGGGGGTAAGCCTGCCTTCGGGGTTAATGTTATATAAAATGTCCACTTCCTCATCTAGTTCACCACTGGCAATACTATACAGCCGGGCTTCTTCGGTTTCGCTGCCACTGAGGCCAACTACCTGGCCGGCCACAAAATCCCAGGGTCGCATAAAGGATAAAACAAATACGCCAGGCGCGATTTCCCGCTGCCGCAGCACTTTTACTTTAGTAAGGTTAAGCTTTTTTTTCATTAGTATATAAATAGGTTAGGGCGCTATTGGGTTAAAAATAGAGTAGAATAACCCGCTCTAGAACAATGTAAACATATGAGCCGGACAAAGGTTCATGCTGCTATTTGACGTTGGAAAAGTACGAAAAAATAACTCTGACCAATGCCACTAAGACACGAAGGCACCAGGTTGCACAAAGTAATGTATAACAATAAATAAAACCTCACCGGAACAAATGCGTAACCGGCCTTCATCCATTTTCGGCTAAAGCCAAAAGCAGATTTGATGGCACCTTACACCGGGCTGAAGCCCGGAGAAATTGAAATCTTCACACCGGATTTTCTCTGCAAACCCTAAATAACAAACCTGCAAATTCTATAAATCCTATCAATAATAAAACCTATAAACCCTTAGATCCTGTCATAAAACAAACCTATGATTGGTGATTGGTGATCGGTGATTGGTCTTTGGCTATTGGTCCTTAGTCTTTGGCTTTGGGGTTGATCAAGAAAAATAATTCGCGTTAATCAGCGTAATTAGCGGTTAAATCTGAAATCTGAAATCTGAAATCAGTGATTGGTGATTGGTGATTGGTGATTGGTAAGAGGTGAGAGGTGAGGAGAGAACTAACCTAACAGGTTTTCTTCCAACCTGTTAGGTTTTCTTGTATGGATGTATAGTGAAGAGTAATTGGTGATTGGTGATCAGTAATCGGTGATCAGTGATCAGTGATCAGTGATTGGTGATTGGTGACTGGTGAGAGATGATCGGTGAGAAGTGAGAGGTGAGGAGAGAACTAACCTAACAGGTTTTCTTCCAACCTGTTAGGTTTTCTTGTATGGATGTATAGTGAAGAGTAATTGGTGATTGGTGTTCGGTGATTGGTGATTGGTGATTGGTGATTGGTAATTGGTGAACGCTTCCCTGCTCGCCTTAGGCGGACGGGAGTAGTAATTCATGGTAAAAAAACAATCCGCGTTTACCTCGTTTTTTCGGGGTTAATCCGTGTAATTCGCAATCAAAAAATAACAGCAGAATAAATCTGTAATCTGAAATCCAAAATCCTGTAAATCTTGCTAATCCTGTCGGAAAAACTGGTTGATTTGTTGATTTGTTGAGTCGTTGAGTCGATGCGTGTCCGCCTCTCAGAAAATAAACCTGTAAATCCTGTCATTGATCGGTGATCGGTGATCGGTGATCAGTGATCAGTGATCGGTGAGAGGTGAGGAGAGAACTAACCTAACAGGTTTTCTTCCAACCTGTTAGGTTTTCTTGTATGGATGTATAGTGAAGAGTAATTGGTGATTGGTGATCAGTAATCGGTGATCAGTGATCAGTGAT
>Ga0265295_1002438_pt1 | contig 29460 bp, 21 predicted proteins | sample Munlansysbiofilm_FD_192503 | JGI IMG/M metagenome (GOLD analysis project Ga0265295, IMG submission 192503) | Leachate microbial communities from a municipal landfill in Southern Ontario, Canada - Methane capture system biofilm | ecosystem: Engineered > Solid waste > Landfill > Unclassified ... | reverse complement strand
CTTCCTTCAGACCCTGCCGTTACCAGCAACGCCCTTGCGATTCGGATTGTCTTCCCCCTGGCCGGGGTGACGCCTGTCTCTTGCAACAGGCCGGGTTTGCCCGCTACGCTGGGCAAACAAAAAACCGGAGGCTGCTTCTTTTGAAGCGGCCTCCGGTTTTTGAGCGTGGGCAATAGATCGCTTAGGCTTTTTTCGGAATGAAGGCGTCGGGCGTGAACTGGTAGGTAGCGAAGTAATCTTCCACCGTCTCGGCGCGGCGGATGAGTTCGACGCTCCCGTCGGCGCGCAGCAGCAACTCTTTCGGCCGCAGTCGACCGTTGTACTGGAAGCCCATGGCATGCCCGTGAGCGCCGCTGTCGTGAATGACGACGATGTCCCCGTCGACGATGGGCGGCAGTTCCCGCTGGATGGCGAACTTGTCGTTATTCTCGCAGAGGGAGCCGACCACGTCATACACTTCGCTTTTCGGCAGGTCTTCCTTGCCGATCACGTCGATGTGGTGGTAGGAGCCATAAAGGGCCGGGCGCATCAGCGACGACATGCAGGCATCGAGACCGACGTATTTGCGGTAGGTGTCCTTGTGGTTGATGGCGATCGTCACCAGCGCGCCGTGGGGACCGGTCATGTAGCGACCGCTCTCCATGACCATGGCCGGAACATAGCCGTGCTTGTCCTTGAAGGTGGCGAAGAGGGCGGTAATCTCGCGGCTCATGGCGGCGAGGTTCAGGGGGTGCTGTTCGGGTTTGTAGGGGATGCCGAAGCCGCCGCCGATATTGAGGAATTCGAAGCGGATGCCGAGCTCCTTCTCGACCAGGGCCGAGATTTCCAGAAGCATGCGGGCAGTCTCCACCATGTACGTGTAGTCGAGCTCGTTGGAGGCGACCATGGTGTGCAGGCCGAAGCGCTTGGCGCCCCGCGCCTGGGCGCGGCGGTAGGCATCCACCACCTGCTCGTGGGTGACGCCGTATTTGGCCTCTTCGGGATGACCGATGATGACGTTGCCGGTGCGGCGCGGCCCGGGATTGTAGCGGAAGCAGATCAGCTCGGGAAATTCCGGCACTTTGTCGATCAGGCTGACATCGTCGAGGTTGAGGATGCAGCCGCCGTCTTTGGCGGCGAACTCGAACTCTTCGCGGCTGGTATTGTTCGAGGTGAACATGATCTCCTCGGGCTTCGCTCCGACTTCGCGGGCAAGAATGAGCTCGGGGATGGAACTGCAGTCGAAGCCGAAGCCCATCTCTTTCATCACTTGCAGAATGCGCCGGTTGGGCAGGGCCTTGACAGCGAAATACTCGCGGAAACCGGCAATGCCGGCGAAGGCTTTTTTGAGCTGCTCTCCCGTTTCGCGGATGCCCGCTTCGTCATAGATATGAAAGGGGGTGCCGTAATGGGCGGCAATGTCGCGGATCGCCGGAAAGAGGCGGGCTTTGAATGTGTCGGACATGGGCATGGGTGTCGATCTCCTGAAAAAAGAAAAGTTCCTGTGAAAGAACGGCAAGGGTTATGAAAAGCGGCCGGGTCCCGCCGGGCGGTATCGCTTGATCAGGCGACGGACAAGCACTCGATCATCCGTCGGCTAAAACAGCATCTTACTTCTTGCCCTCAGCGGATAGGCGCGTTATTGATATACAGGATTTGCCGAAAAACTAAAAGGGCTCCGTTACCGAACCACCCAGGGTGACCCGCCGGGTTTCCTTGATAGTCTCCAGAACGATGAGGGTTCGGGTCCGAGCAACGCCGTCGATGATCGCCACCTCTTCCCGCAGAATCCGGCCGAGGGCTTCCGTGTCGGCAACCCGCAGCTTGAGCAGATAACCATCGTCGCCGGCCACCTGATGCACTTCCTGCACCCCCGTAACCTCCGCCAACGCCGCGCTCGTCTCCCGGCAGTCCCCCCGGGACATCTCAACCAGAACGAAGGCGGCGAGCTTCTGGGCGAAATGCTCGGGATTGAGGCGCACCTCGTAGCCGGAAATAATCCCCTGGGATTCCAGCTTGCGTATACGCTCCAGGACGGCGGAGGGAGCCATGCCGACCTGTCGGGCGACTTCGGCGTTGGGGATACGGGCTTTCTCCTGAAGAATCTCCAGAATCTGCAAGTCAACTTCGTCAATCATTCTTTTAAAATCCATAGTGACGAAATATTATTCTAAATAAACCCTGTTTGTCAAGAATCGGCCCATTGACACTCCGAACCAGGGTGATAAATCACGAAAGGCCGTCAAAATAACCAAGCAAAACGGTGCAGATATTGCATAATTAAGTAACAAGCGGCCCCACCAGAAAATGCACCCCCGCCCCTTTCGTCGGGGCAATCCCGTCTTCTTCGCCGGCGGGCTTGCACATGACAGACATTTCAGGAGACTGCTAAGGATGGCAAACAACGTACAAGACGTACATATCCTCCTGGTCAACCGGAATTCGGACAATCGCCGCATTCTGGCCGAGACCCTGCGCACGGCGGGCTTTCGCCACCTCACGGAAACCGCCGACGGCCGCGACGCCGTTCAGGTGCTGCGCCGGAAACGGATCGACCTACTCATCACCGACGTCGACATCGCCCCGCTGGACGGCTGGCAGCTCGGGCGCATGGTCCGCTCCGGCATCTTCCTTTGCGATGCCTTCATCCCCCTGATCCTGGTTGCCACCACCTGGTGCGAACGAATCGCCGAAACCACTGCCCGCGAATTCGGCTTCGACGCGGTCATTCCCCTGGAACGCTACCTCGAACTCCCCGCAACCCTGAAAAGTTGCCTGAATTCGCCCCGTGCCGGCGCACGCAAACCGACCCTGCTGGTGGTGGAAGATTTCGCCGACAACGCCCAACTCGCTGAGCGGATTCTGCAACCGCGCTTTACGGTGGAAGTCGCGACCGACGGCCAAGCCGGGCTGGAGGCCTGGTTGCGTCGCCGCCACGACCTGGTGCTGCTCGATGTGATGCTGCCGGGGCTTTCGGGGCAGCAGGTGCTGCAAGGCATTCTGCGGGAGCACCCGGATCAGCCGGTCGTGATCATGACCGCCCACGGCACCATGGAACTGGCCGAGGAACTGATGCTGGAGGGGGCCGCCGACTTCATCACCAAACCCTTCACCACCGACGCCCTGCGCCGGGTCACGGAAATCGCCGCGCGCCGGGAGGATTACCTGCTCAGCAACAAGCAGTTCGCCGCCCGGGTCGAATCCCTGCGGGAAAGCCGGGAAGCCTATCGGCTCATCTCCCAGACCCACCAGCATCTGCTCGACAGCCTCAGTACCGTGGTTATCGAACTGGATACCGAAGGACGCCTGCATTTTCTCAATCGCGCCTGGGAACAGCTGAGCGGGTACACCGTCGCCGAATCCCTGAATCGCCCTTTAAGCGATTTTCGCGACGAAGAGAACGAGGCGGACTGGCAGATCTACCGCAACCGCTTGCAGATGCTGAACTTCGGCAGTTTTCGGAAATGCGCCCTAGAACTGCGCCTGCGCCACCGCGACGGCCACGCCGTCTGGGTGGACGGCCGCTTCGACGCCATGACCGGCGTCGACGGAACCCCCTTGATCTCGGCCTGTTTCGACGACATCACCCGACGCAAGAAGGCCCTGGCCGAACTGGAACATCTGGCCATGCACGACACCCTCACCGGCCTCTTCAACCGTCATTACTTCGGCCATGCCATCAAGCAGATGGCGGCTCTGAGTAAACGGGGACAGGGGCGTCACACCCTGCTCTATCTCGACCTCGACCACTTTAAGGTCATCAACGACAGTTTCGGCCACTATCACGGCGATCTGGTCCTGAAGCAGGTCGCTGAACTCCTCTCCCGCCGGATCCGTCGTTCCGACGTGCTCTGCCGTCTCGGCGGCGACGAATACGCCATTCTCCTCGCCAACACCGACCTTCCCCAGGCCCTGGAAATCGCCAACGAGTTACGCGACCTCATCCAGCATCTCGACTGCCGTATCGAGGAGCAGGTCGCCGAGATCAGTTGCAGTATGGGCATCGCCGAACTCGACGGCAGCGCCGGCCGACCCGAGGATTACCTCAAACAGGCGGATATCGCCCTCTACGTCGCGAAAAACCGGGGGCGCAACCGCATCCATGTCTATGATCCGGCGGATCGGGAAAACGAGGAGTTGCGCCGCAACCTCGACTGGGTGCGCAAGGTGCGCAAGGCCATCACCGGGCATGGCCTGCTCTTCCATTTCCAGCCCATCCTCCACATCGCCAGCGGTGAAATCAGCCATTACGAGGCCCTGCTGCGCCTGCGGCTCCCCGAAGAGGGAGAAATCCCCCCCAAGGATTTCATCCCCGCTCTGGAGCAGGCCGGCGAAATGGCCCTGCTCGACCACTGGGTAATCCGTCAGGGCATCACCCTTCTCGGCCGCTATCCCGGGCTGCGCAAACTCGCCGTCAACCTCTCGGCCCAGGCCTTCGACGACAGCGCCATCCTGCCGCTGGTGGAGGATCTGCTCGCCCAAGAAAAGGTCGAGCCGGAGCGAATCGTCTTCGAGCTGACGGAAACGGCGAGCCTCGACAACATTCCTGCCGCCCAGCGCATGATCACCCGCCTGCAGGAGCTCGGCTGCGGCTTCTCCGTCGACGACTTCGGCACCGGCTTCAGCACCTTCAACTACCTCAAGGAGTTTCCGGCGGACAGCATCAAGGTCGACGGCACGTTCATCCGCAACCTGGCCCACGATCCGGTCAACCTCGCCCTGGTCCGCTCCATCCATGAAGTGGCCCGCACCCTGGGCAAGACGACCATCGCCGAATTCGTCGAAACCGCCGAGGATTTCGAGGCCTTGCGCACCTTGGGCATTGATTTCGCCCAAGGCTACTACATTGGCCGGCCCGCGCCCATCGAATCCTGGGGATTTTCGCAGGTCGCAGCGACATGAAGAGGATAGGCATACACAGGAGGGAAACTAAAGCAGTGAACAGGAGAAGCCACCATGTCGTCCACTCAATCCGGACCCGCCAGCGAACAACCCGCCGCGCAGTCCTGCACACCCCCTGATCTCGGGGATCTGATCGTCAGTTACCTGGAAGAACTGCATATCGAGTATGTTTTCGGCGTCCCCGGTGGGGCGATCGAACCCTTCTACAATGCCCTTGCGCGCAGTGCTCGCCGCGGCGGCATCCGTCCGGTCGTTGCCCGCCATGAAAGCGGCGCCGCCTTCATGGCCGACGGCTACGCCCGGGAAACGGGGAAGCTCGGAGTCTGCTGCGCCACCACCGGACCGGGCACGACCAATCTCATCACCGGGGTCGCCTCGGCCTACATGGACAGCATACCGTTGCTGGTCATCACCGCCCAGACCTCGTTGCCCCAGTTCGGCAAGCGCGCCTTGCAGGATTCCTCCTGCACCGCCGTCGATACCGTTGGGATGTTCCGCTACTGCACCCACTACAACACCCTCATTTCCCATCGCGGCCAGCTCGAAGACAAGCTGGTGACGGCGATCATGGCCGCCCATCGCAGCAGCGGCCCGGCCCACATCAGTATCCCCTCGGACATCCTGCGCGAGCCCCGGCGCATCCGCAACGGTGCCGACCGTCTGGTGGCCGGCGACGAGACCCTGCGGCAGAAATTTTCCCTGATCGACCCGACGGCGGTGGAGCGGCTGCGCCGGGAACTGGAGGCGGCAAAGAAGGTCGTGGTGGTGATCGGCGGTGCCTGCGGCGAAGCCATGGAGGAAATCCTCACCTTCGCCGAAACGACGGGGGCACTGCTCATCAGCGGCCCCGAAGGAAAAGGCTGGGTCGACCCCCGGCATCCCCAATACCGGGGCGTCTACGGCTTCGCCGGCCACGTGACGGCCCGCCAGGCGCTCTTCGACGCAGAGGTCGACCTGGTGCTGGCGGTCAATACCCGCTTCGGCGAGATGCTTTTATGCGGCGGCGAGGAGAAACACCTGCTCAATGGCCGTCTGGTCCATATCGACGGTGTCGCCGAACACTTCACCCGGTCGCCCATGGCCCGGATACACGTCTGCGGCGCCCCCCGCGCCGTCTTCGAAAGCCTCAACCGCACCTTGCGCCGGAGGCGACCGCCGGCCACGACCGGGCCGGATCCGGCGGCGCCATCGGCCATCCCGGGAATTCCTCCCCAGCTTTCCGTGGACGACGCCGCCGCCTGCCAGAACGCCGAGAGCCCGCTCAAACCACAACGGGTCATGGTCGAACTGGCCGCCCGCTTCCCCGAAAACACCCGTTTTCTTATCGACGCCGGCAACAGCTGGGCCTGGGCGACCCACTACCTGCATCCTAAAAGCGGCGGCTGCTATCGCATCGCCATGGGTTTCGGAGCCATGACCTGGGCGATCGGCGCAGCGGTCGGCACCTCCTTGGGCAGCCCGGGCAACCCGGTCCTCTGCCTGACCGGCGACGGCAGCTTTCTCATGAGCGGCCAGGAGCTGTCGGTGGCAGTGGCGGAAAGGTTGCCGGTCATCTTCGTCATTCTCAACGACCGGGCGCTGGGGATGGTCAAGCACGGCCAGCGGCTGGGCGGCGGAGAAGCGATCGCCTTCGAGCTGCCGCCGGTGGACTTTTGCGGAATCGCACGGGCAATGGGCGCGGGCGCCTATCGCATCCATTCGCTAGACGATCTGAACCGGCTTGATGTGGCGAAAATCTGCGCGACACGGGGACCGACCCTGCTGGAAATCCACATCGATCCGGAAGAAACGCCGCCCATGGGCGCCCGCATGAAAGCCTTGACCGGCAAGCCGCCAGGCGTCGTCCCGCTCTGGCCGAAAGACTGAAAAGGCCGGATTCCCTCGGGGAGTCCGGCCTTTTTTGTCCTGCTCAATCACTTCTTGGCGGCACCGGTCGCGGCGGTTTGCCCTGGTAGTCGATATCGTCGCAGCGCAGGGGAAAGAAGGATTCGGGAGGACGGCTGAGGGTATCGGCATAACAAGCGGTCAGACCACTGGCGACCAGGGTCGCACAGATGCAGCCGACCTCGTCGGGGGAAAAGCCCTGATCCGCCAGAAAGGCCGACATGTAGCCGGTAAGATTCATTCCCTCATCGTACTCGGCCATCAAGACCTTTTCCATGGCGTAAGCCAGTTGCAGATGTTCGCCCACCGGCAAACCCAGCCGCGCCGAAATCCGCTCCATGGCGACGATCCGCTCATCCCCCTTGGCGATGGGGCGGGCGAATCCCATAATGTAGGGCTTGCCCCCCTGCGCGGCACATTCTTCGGCGACGATTTCACGGGCCGATCTCCCCTGCCGATGCCGGGCCAGAGCGTCCTGAATGAACAACGTCCCCTCAATGAGCGTTTTGGGGCCGTAGGCGCGAGAGATGGCGGTCTGGATTCCGGCGGCATTGGCCGCCATGACCTGGGTACGCATCGATCCGGCCAGGGCGGCCACCTGGTTGCACCAGATGCGCGGATCCGGCCAGCTCATGCAGGTATAGGCGGCTTCCAGCCAGTCGGCAAAAACCTTAGCGGGCAGCCGACCCGTAGCATTGAGAACCAGAAACTGGAAATAAGTGACTTCACCCGCCAGTTCTTCGAGGAGATTGTAGCCTTGGCAGAAAACCCCCTGGCCCATGATCCAGCCGCCGTTGCGGCTCCGCACGGTTCCGCGCAGTTCATCCCAGAATCGGGTTTTTTTGCCGTTGCCGTCAGCGTTCGATGACATAATCCTCGTCCTTGATAAAAGGCATGGCCGTCAATGGCTTGTTCGCCATTTCCGCACCGTGGGCCAGTAGGCCGGGGGCGTTGAGTAACTGGAAAAGGCCGGGACCGACGCGGGGTTGAAAACCCAGATCGGCAAAGACGGCTGCAGCCAGTCCGGTCGACAGAATCCCCATATCCCGCGGCTTCAACCCTTCGGAAAAGTTCCAGGCCCAATGCATGCAGCGTCCGGCTCCCGGCTGTTTCAGCAGGGCCTGAAGGATCTTCCGGGGCAGGGGGTCGACCCCGCCGAACCGGCAACCGAAGCCGGGGACCGGATGCCAGTCCCCTTCGCGCGCCGGCGACGCCGGCAACTCCATCGCGGCCCGAAGCGGATCGCCTTTGCTTTCCTTGCGCAAAAACCGCATGGCCTCTTCAACCTCCGCTCCGCCGAGATGATTACCACCGAGCACCGTCAAGGCCACGGGCAGGATCTGGGCCGTTTCCGTCTTTCCCACCCCCGCGCACATGGCGGCACGAGTGGCCGGATGGCGTGGCCCGGGATTGATCAAAGCAATCATCAGCGCCTCGAACAGCCGGGATTTCTCCGCTGACGGCAACTCCCCCTGAAACAGCAGGTAGAGGACATCCGCAAAGCCACGCTTCTCCACCAGTTCGAAAAGGTCATAGCCGTGGCAGCGACAGTTTTCGGTGAGGTAGGGATTTTCCGCAGAGGCAACTTCTTCCCAGATTTTAGTCACCGATCGCTGCGCGAAGGACTCATCGCGACGGCGGACATGCACATGTTTGGATTCCACGTTCAAAGCCTCCAACTTAATTCCAGCCAGAGCGCGCGACCGGCCAGGGGATAATCCTCAGGAATCTGCCCATCACTCGGTTCGCGGGCATCCTCATCGAAGAGATTGCGTACCGACAAGGCGGCCTCCAGGTTTTTGAAGAGATTGTTCCGTCGCAGGGTGAGGTCGACCAGGGTATAGTCGTCAACCTCCGACCGGGGATCGCCCGCGGCCCGCGCCCGGTCTCCCACCCAGGTCGCCTGCGGCGAGACGACCCAGTCGGGCCGAAACCGCCAGTCGGTGCGCAGATAGGCCTGCTGCCCTGGGGCATCGGCGACACACTTGCCGGTCTCTTCATCCTCGGCCCGCTGCCAGGCATAATTGCCGCGCAGGCGCAAGGTCTCCGACAGCTGCCAATCCATCTCCAGTTCCAACCCGTAACCGTCCTGATCCCGGGCATTGCGGGCGACCTTGGAGGTTCCGTTGCGCTCCGCGATGAATTCGATGAGATCACGGGCGCGATAGGCGAAGAGGCTCAGCCCCAGTTGCAGGTCGAAGGTGGGTTTATAGTCGAAGGCCAACTCCAGGGTATCGATGGTTTCCGGATCGAGGTGCGGGTTACCCAGAGCCACCGGGTTGTTGATGGCGTACAGTTCGGAAAAGGAGGGGGCGCGAAAGGCGCTGCCGTAGAGCAGCTTGGTCGTCAGATTGTGCCGGGTGGCCCAGACCAGGGCGATTCGGGGATTGAAGGTGTCGCCCGTATCGGAAAAATCGTCGTAACGGATGCCGGTGGTCAGTTCCCAATCGGGAGCGAACTGCCACTCATCCTGAAGGGACAGGTGCAGTACCTTGCGGGATTTGTCGGGGGCGTAAACAAACGGGGTATCGGTGACATCGGTAATGACTCCGGGAATAACCCCGGGACCGTAATTTTTGGTTTCCAAGGTCTCCATGTGCTGATATTTGTACCCGGCGCCGATGCGCAGCTTGTGCCTGGAAATCCCCGAATAAATCGCCGCGAGATCAACGCCGGCGATCCGTGAGGTGTCGTCGGGGCGGCCGGTCATCCCTTCGGGGAAGCTGAGGGTTTCACCCAGCTGGGCATCCGGAGGATATATATGAAATTTTATATTATTGTCGAGGTACTGGTAGCTCGTCCGTGCGGTCAGATCCCAGTCGGGATGCAGATCGGTGTTGTGCCAGGTCAGATCGGCGAGATAGAGGTTATCGCTCTGGTAGCCTTCGGGATCGAGGGCCTGCGCCGCGCCGGCACCGACACCGGCGTCTTCGAGGCGCCAGTTCCAGAGGCTGAACTTCCAGTCACCCCGTCCGATTTCAAGGCGGGTATTGAACAGATCGTAACGGGTATCGAGAGCACCCGGCGCCAGCGAGGCCTTGGTGTTGTAGATCTCGTCCAGCGTGGTTTGCGCATCCCGTTTGACGACCCGGTCGCGGTCGCCGTCGCTGGTCTGCCATTCGAAGGAAAAAGCGATATCCCAGTCGGCATAGGTTGCGCCGTGCTGTAACCAGAGTGCCTGACTGTCGAAGGAACCCGCCCGGCCGCCGGCGCGGGGGCCGCCGAGGCCGGCGACATCCTTGGTGATGATGTTGATCACCCCGGCGTAGGCGTCGGCACCATAAATGGCCGAGCCCGGGCCGCGCATGACTTCGATACGTTCGATATTGGCCACCGGCAGGCGAAAGAGGATAGGATGGGCGCCGGTCCAGAGTTCGGGAAAAGCGACCCCGTTCATCAGCAGCAACACCTGGGGATTGAAGCCGGTGTGGATGCCGCGGATCGAGTAAACGGCATCGAGACGGCTCAAGGAAGAAAGCGAAACATGCAGCCCCGGCACGGTATCGAGCACCTGGTTGAGATCGGTCGCCCCCATGGTCCGGATCTCCTCGGCGGTGATAACGCTGGCCACCGCAGGCGCCCTAGTGATCAGTTTTTTGCCGCCGGTGGCGATACTGACGAACTCCTCATCCCCGTAGAGTTCGGCAAGTCCGTCATTATAGGCGAGCTGCGTGAGTTCGGCGGGGTCGGCCCCCCGCCCCGCTCCGGGTAACGCGCAACCCAGCACCAGCACCAGGGCCGGAACCCAGTTTCTCCATTGTCTCATCTTTCCCCCTGATCCTCAGTTGTCCGCAAGCGGACAACCAATGCCTCGCCCGTCGATGTCGGCAAGGCGTGAAATCGCTTCCCCCCGAAAAATCCATGAGAAATCCATCGACAATACATCGTCGGCGAAACCCCGCTGGAGGCTGGCCGGCGTCAGGAAACCGGCGTGACGCCGGGAAAGGGCAAAAGAGCCTGCCCGTCCTTCTCCCTGGGCGGGGGGAACGCGGGCGCGGGCGTCGAAATCGGCAGCGGAATGCGGAGACTGAAGGTCGAGCCGGAACCGGGCGCGCTGACCAGACCAACATCCCCGCCCATCAGTTTACAGAAGCGCCGGGTGATCGCCAGCCCCAGGCCGGTTCCCTCGAATTTACGGGTAAGGCTGCCGTCGGCCTGGCGGAACTCCTCGAAAATCAGCTCCTGCTGTTCGGCCGAAATGCCGATGCCGGTATCGATGACGTCGATCCGCAACAGCGCCGGATCGAGCCGAGCGTTCAGGGTGACGCAACCGTCGCGGGTAAATTTCCCCGCGTTGCTGAGCAGGTTGAGCAGACACTGCAACAGCTTCTCGCGATCGATGCGCAGTTCCTGCGCCGCGCCTTCGAGCCGGGATTCAAGGCGGTTGCCCTGCTGCAACATCAGCGGCCGCACGGTCTCCAGGGCCTCCTCGACAACGAGATGAAGTCGCACCGGTTGCAGGTTCAGCTCCATGCGCCCGGCCTCGACCTTGGCCAGATCGAGGATGTTGTTGATCTGCGCCAGCAGGCGCCGGGCGTTATGGACAATGCGGTTAAGATCGGCGACGCTGGTGTCGCGCCCTTCGATCTCCAGTTCCTCCCGGACGAGATCGGCGTAACCGATGATCGCCTGCAACGGGGTACGCAGCTCATGACTCATGTTGGCGAGGAATTCGGACTTGTGGCGATTGGCGGTCAGGGCCGCATCCCGGGCTTCAACCAGTTCCCGGGTGCGGATCGCCACCTCGGTCCGCAACTGTTCCCGGTGATTGCGCAGCCGCCGGTCACGCTCTTCGAGGCTGCTCATCATCAGGTTGAAAGCCTCGGCCATGTGGGTGATTTCCTTGGGACCCCGGATTTGGGCGTAAACATGGGTTCCCTCCTTCTTGGCCTCTTCCATGATCCGGCTGAGGCGATAAAGAGGACGGATCATGCGTTTGATGCCGAGATTCATCAGCAGCAACAGGCCGAGGGCGAAGGTACAGGCGATACTGATGTTGCTCCAGAAGATATGCCGCTGCAGGGCGTGCAGGGCCTGCTTGCTCATCCGGACCCCGGCGTAGCCAAGCACTTCCTGCCCCAGGGCGAGCGCCGTGGGATTGAAAAGCTCCGCTCCCGCGTCTTCGGCGGCAAGCGGATCGCCGCTGAAGACCGGCGCCATGAAAAGCCACTCCTCGGAGGTTTCCCGCGCCAGCAGCGGCCCGGTCGGGTTCTCCGGAAAGGCGAAAATGAGTCCATCGCCGGAACCGGAACCAAGCACGAACAGGGGGCTTCCCTGGGGATCGAAAATACCCGCCTGGCGGACATCGGGAAAGCCGAGCATGGCCCTTAAAGGCCGCAGGGCATTCTCCTCGCTGCGATAGAGCAGGGCCAACAGGCTCTGGTCGGCCAGATTCCCGGTGATCTGCAGCCCCTGGGCGACAAGCAGGGCCTGGGTGCGATTGCTGGTAACCCAGGCGGTGGTCATGGCCGCGGTCAGGGCCAAGGCAAAGATACCGAGGGCGACAAGCCCGAGCAGCTTGCCCCGAAAGCCGATCTGTGAAAGACGCCGTAGTCTCATAACCTCCCCATGCGAAGCGTCACCCTTTGAGTCCGTACCCTCCCTCGATCAGGGGAAGGTCAGATGAAAACGGTCTTTCTGCTCAGCCGTAAAGCTCAGCCCGAGATGGGCCGCCGTGCGCAGATTGACCGCCGTCTCCAGCTCCAGGCTCGGCGCCAGTCCCGCCTCCTGCCCCGCGCCGACCCGCTCAGCCAGGACGCCTAACTGCCGCCCGAGACGGTAATTGTCGGGATACTGGGAAAAGAGGACCCCCTGCCTGGCATGCCCGGGCTTGCTGGAAAAGAGCACGAATTTCCTGTTCCACGCGGCTTCGAGAAGCATCGGCAGAACCGCCCGGTCATTGGCGCTGACTGAATCCATGGTCAGCCAGACGGCGTCCCCCTCCATCAGCGAAGTCTCCACCAGTTCCCGGTAGAGGGTCACGGCCGCACGTAGATCGGCAGCGGGCCGGGCGTCCAGCTGCAAGCCCTGGATCCGCGCCGCCTGTTGTGCCCGCTCCACCAGCCAGGCGCTTTCCTCAGGCTGATAGACCACGAACACCCGACGGGTGCCGGGTGCCAGCTCTTTCAGGGTCGCAAAAAGGATCAGGGGATCAGCAGCCAGACTGATGCCCGGCAGGCCGTTGGGAGCAAGTAGAACCGCACCGACGACGATCGGCAGCTTTCCCTTGAGCAACTCGGCCATTTGGAAACCGCGACTGCCTAAGGCGATGACGGCGTCGGGCCGGCGGGCGGCGAGCCACTTCTCGATGTGGCCGGAATCAAAATTTTCCGGCAGGGGGTAGGGAAGAATGTGCCGCTCCCCTTGGGATTCGATACCACGGATGATGGTGCTGAAAACGGCAAGGTAGGGTTCACGGACCTCAGGATAAAGAACCGCAATGCGCGAAGCCCCCCAGGCGCCGGCCGCCGGCGTCAGCCACGGCAGAAACGTGAGGAGCAGAAGGAGGGAAAGGAAAAAAAGGCGGGATCTGTTTTCACGCACGGAGATACCCGATAACGGTCAGGGCGGGATTGTCGTAAATCGTGAGGAGAAAACTCAAAGCATCCTCTTCCGCGGCGCTGGCGCCGGTCAATCGGTGCTCCAGCGCCACTAGGCCGGGAGCATGCCCTGATGGGCGCTGCGCACCTCTTCCCGAAGACGGCTGCGGGCTTCGGTCAGATCGAGAATTTTCTGCCGGGCCTGCTGACGGGCGGCCAGATCGTCCCCGGCCAGGGCCGCCTTGACCTCTTCCTTGGCGGCCTCGCGCTGCTCATCGATGCGCTCCGCCTCATCCCGCCAGAAGTCGTCCATGTCCGGCGAATCCGCCACGTCGGAAGCGGGGACCGAGGTCGCGGCGGCGTCCGTGACCAAACCGCTTTCCGTCGTCGTCGCAGGGTCTCCTTCCGGGGAAGACCCCCACCACGGAGCAGCCAATTTCTCAGAAGGCGCGAAGGTAATGCGCTTGATCGCGGTCCGGGCGCGCGGATCATCTTCGGGCAGCGGCACGATATAAAGCACACCGTCCCGGGCGACACGTCGAGCCGTTCCGTCGATATCGAGGCGGATCAGTTTTTTGTCGACCTTGTCCAGCCAGTAGTCCCGGGCATAGAAAATTTCCCCGGATTTGAGCAGCACCTGATAATCGGCCGTCGCCGGCGCGGCGACCCCAAGCAGCAGAATGCCCCCGAGAATCCCCTTTTTTCCCACCTTCGCAAGGCGGCGGCAGCAGCCTTGTCTGAGTCCCCCCACGCGTATCATGCGGATCTCATCCCTTACGGCGCAATCTTCCGGCATTCCATATAAAAACGCTTCTCGTCCGCATCCCCCATGGAGAAGGTCTTGCGCGGCAACGCCCCGTCGAGAATAATACTCCTAAAGAATTCACGCTTACAGATCGCCGGCAGATAGAAACCGACATTGCCCGGACGCTTGCCCAAGGCGGTGACGCTCCCCTCGCCGTGGATATAATCGATACGACTCTTCTCTTGCCCGACCAGAGCCTCGTCGAGAAAGCCCTGCAAGGTCGCCACTTCTAGGTGAGACGGCGGGCGGTCGACCACCAGCAAGCCGCAACGCTCGCCGGCGATAAACGGAATCAGCTGGCGCCCGTCCGTTGCCAGGCGCCGGCTCTTCTCCGGCAAGGCATCGAGATCGTCGCAGAATTCGCAGCGAAATCCGGCGCCGTGCCGCGGGTAATAGTCTTCGGCCTGGCGCAGCAGACGGTCGAAATCGACATTGAAGAGCACCCGGTGAATCGCTTCGAACTCCAGACCCGGGTCATGCACGTTGACCAGTTCAACCAGGGCATAGCGGGCCGGATGATCTATGATCGCCTCATGATCGGACGCTTCGTTTTTGAGCTTTTCCCAGATCGCCTTGGCAGTGGCGAAAGAGTGATTGCCGTCCCCCATGGCGTAAAGGAGTACCGACCGGTTCTCAACCTGATAGCGCTCGGCGAGGCGGCGCGGATCGGCCAAACACTCAAGGGCGCGTGCGACCTGGGCGATGGCGTCGGGATCGCTGACTCGCCGCCCGCGCAGATGGCCGCCACCGAGCATCAGAGAGAAATCGTAGGCCAGGGGGAGATCGCGATCCGCCAACGGTTCGATAACGGTCATCTCGGGATCGTCGATCAGCACCATGATGTGCGGCAGTTCGATAGGCGCCTTCTCCCGCACCCGGATACGGGGGGGCAGGCGGTCGAGAATCGTCCCTTCGGTGGCACGGATCAGCGAGGTGGAGCCCGGCCGGTAATCGTAGGCTTCCAGGTCGAGAGCGACCATCAGCCCCGTGCGCACAGCGCCCGTTTCCGTGCGGCGCTCGACCAGCATAAACCCCGGCGGTTGGGCTTCGAGAATGCCCTCGGCAAGATAACGCTCCATGGTCCCGTTGATGGCGGCGATGCGCGCGTCGCCGTCCGCCTCATCGAGGTAGACCTCGGGAAAGATCAGGTGCAGGGTCGAGGGCTTCCCCTCGGTCAAGCGTTCGACTTCATGCCAGTATTCGGGCTGCGACGTATACTGATCGCAGGCGATCACCGCCCACCGGGTCGGATCGACATCGGCGCGGGGGAGGAGCAGGATCGGCACCTGAAGGGCCAGGGCGTCAAAAGGCATCGGCGGCATCCTTGACTGAAACGGCACAAGAGAGCGGGCAACGAAAGTCCTATAGTTAGCACATCCCGAGCCCGTTTGAAAGCTGGAATCCTCCCCCCCGCGCGCCGCCTCAGGCGATATCGGGATAGCGTCCGGGGGCGGGAGGCGGCACGGGGTACATGGCGCATTCGCAGACCAATGCAGCGAGCAGGGCTTCGGCATCCGCCCGGCGTGAGCGGGAAAAGGCGATTTCGACCAGCGCCTGGCGAGGGTCGAGAGTACGGACGAAAGCCAGGCCGTCGTAGCTTTCGAGGATAAATCGCAGATAGCCGATTTCCCCGCGCGGTAGCAGGAAGTGCCGTTTTTCAAAGGATTCCATCGATTATTCATCCACCGCCCGCGCTACCGGGGAAGCGGCCCGGTGCGCGATTTTTCCTTGACGAAGGGGGATGCCCGTCGTTATTCTCAATGAAGATTTTTTAGCGAGATTAAAATGATTGTCGCAGTTCCCAAAGAAATCAAAACCCATGAGTACCGGGTCGGACTGACCCCGGCGGGGGTGCGCGCGATGGTCGAGGACGGCCACCGGGTACTCATTGAAACGGGCGCGGGAAGAGGTGCCGGGATCAAGGATGAAGACTACCGGTCAGCCGGAGCCGAACTGGTGAGCGATGCCGGGGAACTCTATGCCACGGCGGAGATGATCGTCAAGGTCAAAGAGCCTCTACCTGCGGAGTATCCCCTGCTGCGCCCCGGGCTGCTGCTCTTCACCTATCTGCACCTGGCGCCCGCTCCGGAGTTGACCCGGGCGCTTCTCGACCGGGAAGTGACCGGCATCGCCTATGAAACGGTGGAACTGGCCGACGGCTTTCTGCCCCTGCTTCACCCCATGAGCGAGGTGGCCGGGCGCATGTCCGTGCAGGTCGGCGCCCATCTGCTGCAACGGGAACAGGGGGGCAAGGGCCTGCTCCTCGGCGGTGTTCCCGGGGTCCGTCCGGCCCGGGTGGTGATTCTCGGCGCCGGCACGGTCGGCGGCAACGCCCTGCGCATCGCCGTCGGCATGGGCGCCGACGTGCGCGTCATCGATATCGACAGTCGCCGCCTCGCCGTCCTCGACGACCACTACGGCAACCGCATCCAGACGTTGATGAGCAATTCCCAGACCATCGAAGAGGAAGTCCATGGCGCCGATCTGCTCATCGGCGCGGTCTTGGTCGCCGGCGCCCGGGCACCGCTTCTGGTGCGCCGCCCGCAGGTCGCCGCCATGACCGCCGGAAGTGTGATCGTCGACGTGGCCGTCGATCAAGGGGGATGCGTCGAAACGACCCATCCCACCACCCACGACCATCCCAGTTACCTGGTGGATGGGATCATCCATTACGGCGTGGCCAACATGCCGGGAGCGGTAAGTCGCACCAGCACCTTCGCCCTGACCAACGCCACCCTCCCCTATGTGCGCCACATCGCCGGCCAGGGTCTGGCCGAAGCGGCGCGGACCGATGCGGCCCTGCGCAAAGGGATCAACACCTGCGGCGGCACGCTCTGCAGTCGGCCCGTCGCTGAGGCGCAGGGGCTGAACTGGAGCCCCTGTTCGCTCTAGACAAATTCCTCGCAATATCTTCTTTTCAGCCAGCAAACCTCCTCCAGAGACGGCTGATTCCCCGAAAGGAAGGTATTTCTGCGATCCCCGGGTTCCCCGCCCGGGGTTTTTTTTGCCCGAAATCCCGCTCCACCCGAAGAACAACCTATGGATCATGGCACAGATAAATCATGCAAAAACAATGAGTTTCTGAACATGTTCGGTTTATCTAAGAAAATAATGTGTCAATATGGCACATTATTGTGAATAAATGGCACATTCTACCCAAAAATGACACACCATCCAGAGTTAATCTCATCTTTCAGGAATCTTTATCTTTCCATTTATATTATTGTTTTTGTTGACTTTTATTTTTAATCCGGCCATATAAAAGGATTTGGCAAGAGTTTTGCTCTATGCGTAGACAAATCACCAGATGGCACACAACAAACCGATTTAACCCGTCACCCTATGACACACATAGCCAGGAAAGGAGTCCCGCCATGGGAAGAGCCGTCAGCCAACCGAAGAAATATATCGTCTCCTGCCGCATCAACGGCCACGAGATGGAAGCCTTAAGCAAAATCGCCCAGAAAGCCGGGACCAACATCAGCGACCTGCTGCGCCAGAGTATCTTCCGCCTGGAGCGGGAACTACGCACAAGCCCCTGACTACCCTCCTTTCCTTCCGGCGCCCCGGTCCCTGCCCGGGCGCCCCCCCCCTTCCGACCCCTTCCCGTACAGCCTTTTCCCTTGACTTATCCGGCGGTTTTGCTAGTCTGCAAAACTTGATTTTTCCCTCCCGGAGGCCATTCCATGGACTATAAAGACACCCTCAATCTCCCCGTCACCGACTTCCCCATGCGCGCCAACCTGCCCCAGCGGGAGCCGGAAATTCTCAAGCAATGGGAAAGCATGGAGCTGTACCGGATGATCGACGCGGCCGGCCGAGGGCGTCCCTCCTTCATCCTGCACGACGGCCCCCCCTACGCCAACGGTCACACCCATATCGGCCACGCGCTCAACAAGATCCTCAAGGACATCACCCTTAAAAGCCGCCGCATGGAGGGCTTTTACGTTCCCTACGTGCCGGGCTGGGACTGCCACGGCCTGCCCATCGAACTGATGGTCGACAAGCAACTGGGAGCGAAAAAGCGGGAGATGAGCAAGGTCGAGATCCGCCGGGAATGCCGCGCCTACGCCCGGAAATGGGTGGGAATCCAGAGCGGGGAGTTCCAGCGGCTGGGCGTGCTTGGCGACTGGGAGCGCCCCTATCTGACCATGACTGTCGACTACGAGGCGGCCACCGCCCGGGAACTGGCGCGCTTCGCCGAGCGCGGGGGGCTCTACAAAGGGAAAAAGCCGGTCCACTGGTGCTCTTCCTGCGTCACCGCCCTGGCCGAGGCGGAAGTGGAATACGCCGATCACAGTTCCCCTTCGATCTACGTCAAATTCCCCTACGTCGACGAACTGCCCCAATCCCTGGCGGCGCTGGCCGGGAAAAAGATCTCCTTCGTCATCTGGACCACCACCCCCTGGACCATTCCCGCCAACCTCGGCATCAGCCTCAACCCCGCCCTGGCCTATGTGGCGGTAGAGGCCGGCGACGAGGTGCTGATCATGGCGGAAGGATTGCATGCCGCGGTGATGAAAACCTTGGGCATCACGGACTACCGGGTGCTGGCCACCTTTGACGCCGCCCTCTTCGACGGCAAGAGTTGCCGCCATCCCTTCTACGACCGCCCTTCCCTACTCATGCTCGGCGACCACGTCACCCTCGAAGCGGGAACCGGCTGCGTCCATACCGCCCCCGGCCACGGCCAGGACGACTACCAGATCAGCCTGAAGTATGGCCTCGACATCTACAACCCGGTGGACGACTACGGTCGCTACCGCGAGGATCTGGAATTCTTCGGCGGCATGAAGCTCGACGAAGCCAACCAAGCGGTCAACGCCAAGTTGGCGGAAGTGGGCGCGCTGCTCGCCGAGAGCAAGGTCTCGCACAGCTATCCCCACTGCTGGCGCTGCAAGAAACCGATCATATTCCGAGCCACCGAGCAGTGGTTCATCTCCATGGAGACCAACGACCTGCGCAGCAAAGCCTTAGCCCACATCAACCAGGTGGAGTGGATTCCTCGCTGGGGGCGGGAGCGCATCCACGGCATGATCGAAAACCGCCCCGACTGGTGCGTCAGTCGCCAGCGCACCTGGGGGGTGCCGATCACCGTCTTCTACTGCGAAAAGTGCGGCGAGGCTCTGGCCGACGGCAAGATCATGCACCATGTCGCCGATCTCTTTAATGAAGCGGGGAGCGATCTCTGGTACGAGAAGGAAGCGCACGAACTCCTACCGGCCGGGACGACCTGCCCGGCCTGTGGCCACGACCGTTTCAACAAGGAGATGGATATTCTCGACGTCTGGTTCGACTCGGGCGTCTCCCATGCCGCCGTACTGGAACAGCGCCCCGAGCTCAAATCCCCGGCTGATCTCTATCTGGAGGGGAGCGACCAGCATCGCGGCTGGTTCCATTCGAGCCTGCTCGCGGCCGTCGGCACCCGTGATATCGCTCCCTACAAGGCGGTGCTGACCCACGGTTTCGTGGTCGACGGCAACGGCAAGAAGATGTCCAAATCCCAGGGAAACGTCGTCGCCCCGGAAGAGGTGATCAAGAAGTTCGGCGCCGAAATTCTGCGCCTTTGGGTCGCCGCCCAAGATTACCGGGACGACATCCGCATCAGCCCGGAGATTCTCCAGCGTCTCTCCGACGCTTACCGGCGTATTCGCAACACCGCCCGCTACATTCTCGGCAACCTGCACGGCTTTGACCCGGCGGCCGATGCGGTGGCGGACGGCGAGTTGCTGGAAATCGACCGCTGGGCCCTCTCAAGGCTGGAGCGCCTCGTAGGGCGGGTGGAAAAGGCTTACGATGACTATGAGTTCCACTTTCTCTACCACGCCGTGCATAACTTCTGCAGCGTCGACATGAGCGCCTTCTACCTTGATGTGCTCAAGGACCGTCTCTACACCGCCCCGGCCAAGAGCCTGGCGCGGCGCAGCGGCCAGACCGCCATGTACCGCATCCTCGATGCCCTCACCCGGCTGATCGCTCCGGTGCTGTCCTTCACCGCCGACGAGATCTGGCGGGAGCTCCCCGGCAAGCGGGAAGAAAGCGTGCATCTGGCGAGTTTTCCCCGCTTTGAAACGAGCCTGCTCGACGCCGACCTCGAAGCACGTTTCGAGAAGCTGCTGGCGGTACGCTCCGATGTCTCCAAGGCTCTGGAAACGGCCCGCACCGACAAGCTCATCGGCCATTCCCTCGACGCCCGGGTTCTGGTAGCGGCTCCCGCCGGGGAATGGCGGGAACTGCTCGACAACTATCGTGATGAACTGGCCACCCTCTTCATCGTCTCCCAGGCGGAACTGGTCGATGAGCTCTCCGGCGACGCCGCCGTCGGCACCGAAGTTCCCGGCCTCAAGGTCCAGGTGGAAAAAGCCCAGGGCGAGAAGTGCGAACGCTGCTGGAACTACTCCGTGACCGTCGGCAGCGACAGCGAGCACCCGACCATCTGCCGGCGCTGTCTGGAAGCATTGAAATAGGCTGAAGGAGTTTAGACTGAAGGCCGAAGGAATCATTTGCCTTCAGCCTTCAGTTTTCAGCCTTCAGTCTTTTCCCCTGGAGTCCCCGTGCCTTTTCGTTACCGTCTGCTGCTCATCGTCTCCCTAGTGGTGCTGGTTATCGACCAGTTGAGCAAAATCTACATCGACCACCGTTTCGCCTTGTACGAGTCGGTCGGCGTTTTTGAGAATTTCTTTCATATCACCTATGTACGCAACAAGGGAGCGGCCTTCGGCATCCTCGCCGACAACGCCTTTCGAGTCCCCTTCTTCATCGCTGTGGCGACCCTCGCGGCAGTCGGCATTCTCTGGTACCTCCGCCATATTGCCGACCACCAGCGTCTGCACATCTGGGCCCTGGCCTTGGTCTTTTCCGGCGCCGTAGGCAATCTCATCGACCGGGTGCGCCTCGGCGAAGTCATCGACTTTCTTGACGTACATTGGTACCAGCACCACTGGCCGGCCTTCAATGTCGCCGATTCAGCCATCAGCGTCGGCGTTGCCTTGTTGCTCGTCGACCTGTGGCGGGAAGAACGGACGAAGAAAAAGACGAACGTCTGAGCACTCCGCCATCACCGACTAAAAAAGCCGTCCCGATCAGGGGCGGCTTTTTTAGTCGGCGGACAAGAGGTCTGAGAGTCAGAACATTTGACTATTGATGCGGGCCAGCAGCGAGCGGGCGGGCTGGAATTCGGGATCGATGTTCAGGGCGCTTTCGCAGTCGGCGTGGGCCTGGGTGTAGAGGTGCATGGCGTAGCAAGTCTGAGCCCGTCCCCAGTAGCCATCGACCTGGTTGGGATTGATCGCCAGGGAGCGGTCGTAATCGGCCAGGGATTTATCGAGGGAGTGAATCACCCGGAAAGCTAAGGCCCGGTTGTTGTAACAGCGCACGTTGCTTTCGTCAAAGAAGATCGCCCGGGAAAAATCGCGGATGGACTGCAGATAATCGGCGATGCCGAAGTAGGCCATGCCCCGGTGATTGTAGATCAGCGACCGTACTGTTTCGTTGAGCTTGAGCCGCAGAATCCGGCTGTAAAAGGTGATCGCCCCCTCCATATCCCCCTGACCGTGGGCGTTATGGGCCTCCAGCATCAGCTTGTCGAGACGGCGCTGTCCGGTCAGGGACGCCAGTTCCGTAGGCAGCTCGAATTTCTGGCGGAAATGGGGCGGCAGCGTCCCGTTGGCGCAGGCATCAAGCCGCTCCCGCCGACAGCGATCCTGTTCGCGAATCTCCCTCTGGTGATCGCGGATTTCCTGAAAGATCAGATCCGAGAGGGTCAGGTTGGCGTTGAGAGCGGCAAGCTTGCGCTTGATCAATTCGTTGGGAAGGGTAATGTCCGATTTGTAGATCAGTTCATGCTCGACCTCGGCCCAGGCATCCTGCAGAATCGTGCGCAACTGGATCTCGCAAACCTTCTCGCAGCCGGGCAGCACCTCGACGAAGTCTTCCGACTCCACGGGAATCAGCAGATGCAAGGAAACATAACCGAACTCACGGAACGAATTGCGCGCCCCTTTATGCTCGATCTCCACCACCGGAAAATGCTCGGCCAGAATCGCCTCGATGGTTTCCACATCCTCCAGAAACGGGCAAACGATGCGAATGCCGAGCAGGTCGGTTATCAGCGAATGTCCCCCCCCCTTGCGTGAGAGTTTCAGAAGTTTTTCGAAATAGCCGTCGAAACGCTTGACCCGGAATTTGATGGAAGGACTCTGACCGCTCTCTTCCAGCAGCAGGCGGATTTTCCGCACCAGATCCTGAAGCACCGCCTGATGCATCGACCGCAGCCGCTCATAGATCGCCTTGGATTCGTTGCGCTCCGCAATCCCCCAAGAGGGGCCGGGCCGCGCCGCTGTCTGTGTCATAGCCATCCCGTCCTTCCTTGAACCTTATTCCTCGCGGAACCGAAATCGCGCAGCCTGGGCGTCGTCGAAGGGCCGATCAGGGGCCCGCGACCCTTGCCGGCGCTACCTCATCGTGAAAAACAAAAAGGTTGCGCCCCTGCTGCTTGGCCCGAAACATGGCATCGTCCGCGCACTTGATGAGCGTTTCGGCCTCCGCCCCGTCGCGAGGGAAAATGCTGATGCCGATACTGGTGGTGACCGTCAGGGTCTGGTCGCCGAGGGGCAGAGGCTGAGCGAGACCGGCGAGAACCTTTCTGGCCAGACATTCGACGTCGGCGGCCTCCGTCACATCCTCCATCAGAATAATGAATTCGTCACCGCCGAAGCGGGCCACGGTATCGGCGTCACGCACCAGTGCGGTCAAGCGCTGGGCAACCTCGCGCAAGACCTCATCTCCGACGTCGTGACCATAGTTGTCGTTGATGGCCTTGAAGCGATCGAGATCAAAGAACAGCAGCGCCAGAAAATGACTGGAGCGGCGCGCACGGCTCATGGCGTGACGCAAACGATCAGCAAAGAGCCGCCGGTTGGGCAGCCCGGTGAGGCTGTCATGGTGGGCCAGATGCTTGAAACGCTCCTCATTCTCGGCCAGAAGCAGTTCGGCCTGCTTGCGTTCGGTCATGTCCTGCACCAGACCGACGGCATAGTCGGGACGCCCTTCCCCGTCCATCAACCAGGCCACCGTCACCGAGCCCCAGGCCGTTACGCCATCCTTGCGGACAAAACGCTTATCGTAGGAAAAATAGAGTCTGCCCCTTCGGCGCACTTCGTCATAAAGAGACCGGGTCTTGTCCAGATCCAGGGGATGGGTCACATCCTCGACCGTCATTTTCAGGATTTCTTCCGGGGTGTAGCCGAGGAAACGACAGTAGGCAGGGTTGACCTGAAGAAAGTGCCCTTCGGGGGTGAACGTCGCCATGCCCACCCCGGCATGCTCGAAGATGGTGCGAAAACGCGTCTCGCTCTCGCGCATCGCCTGGTTCGTACGGACGGTCCGAATTGCCAAGGCGTACATGGAAGCGAGGCGTTCGAGCAGTTCCAGATCCTTGGCATGATAGTCCCGCTCGGCGTTGGCCAGGCCGATGATCCCCAGCAGGTGCCCATCGGCCTGGGCCGGAACGCCGACGAAACGGCGGATCGCCACATGCCCCCCGGGGATTCCGGTGGAGCGGTAATCGGTGGCGGGATCGTTGCAGAGAATCGGCTGCCGCTCGCGGAGCACCCAGCCCCAAAGCCCTCGAAAACCGTGAAAAACGTATTTTTTATCGGGAACCTGACAGACCTCCCAGATATCCCGGGTCAAGGTCGGACAGACCATGGCGCTGGTCCGGGGATCGATAAACCCGACAAACCCATGTTGACTGTCGGTCAAGACCTTGGCTTCATCGAGAATGACATGAGTGACCTCATCAAGGGTCGAAGAGCGCAGCAGCAGCCGGCTCAGTTCGGCCACCGCTCGATTGACCTTGAGTTCCCAATGCAGATCATTCTGAGCCTGACACCGTTCTTCGATCTCTTTTTCCAGTTGGCGGTTCTTCCCCGACAACTCCCGCAGCCCGCGCCGTACCTGAAGACGGCTGAAGACCGTGACGCCGAGCAGCAGTGCCAAACCGGCCGCCATGATCCGGAGCGCCGCCGGCAGCCAGTCCGGAAGAAAGGAGCGCCGTTCGCCGCCAACCCACCGCGCAAGGGCTCTCTGGTAGATGGAATCGCTCGACTGTTTCCAGCGCCGGACATGATTGTCGAAGCTCCGTATCACCCCGGGATTGCCCTTCTTGGCGAAAGCCAGGCGAATCGAAACGGGGCTGAGCAGAACCGACGTTTTGCGCAGCATCGACAGGTCGTCCGCAGCCAGGGTCTCGAGACGACCGAGAAGACCGGCATCGGCCCGACCGTCCCGTACCGCCCGTAAAACCTCGGAGAAATCACCACACTCGACATAACTCAGGCGCAAGGCGAACTTCTCGGCCATGAGCAGCAGCCCATGGGGCCCTTCATAGTGGATGTTCTTTTTGACCACCGCCACCCGTTTGCCGTCAAGGTCGAGAATCGTTTCGATCCCCGCCCCTTCCGAAGCAACAATCTGCCCCCAGGAGGCAAAGACCGTCTCTTCGTTGAAAGCAAAGCGCTCCGCCCTCTCCGGGGTATAGGCGATCGTCGGCACCAGGTCGACGGTCCCTGCTTCCAGCCGTCCCAGACATTCCGCCAGACTGCCCGGCACATAGGTCAGCGACCAGTCTTCCCGGCGCGCCACTTCCTCCAGAAGTTCGGCGAAAAGTCCTTTGGCCTTTCCCTCCCCCTCATAACCGAGTAAGGGCATGTTCTGATAGATGCCCACCCGTAACGACGTTGCCGCAAGGACACAGGAACCTCCCCACAAAAGAAGCAGCACCACCGCCAATGTCTGTAAAATTCTCTTGGTCATGCCTTCCGTTTCCCTCTGCCGCCGTACCTGTCCGAGTCCTCTTCGGAGCGCCTCCTTGAATCTAGCAAATTCCGCTCCAGTTTCCTATAAACTCCCTAATGCGCCCCTCTTTCTTGAACAAAAACGAAAAAAACCGCCGACCCTTCCTGGGAGTTGCGGCGGTTTTCGAATCGCAGCAAAAAGGTGCGACCGGCTAATCGTGACAAAACGGTCAATAGGACTTGCGAAAGAGGGTTTTGTGACAATGAGGGCAAGGCGGGATCCGTGTGGTTGACTTGAGGTGCATCTCCTGGCCGCACTCCTTGCAGGTTAGGGTTCCGGGGCTGGTAACCTCGCCGGTCTTGTATTCGAGACTCTGTTCCGACTTTTCCGCCAGTTCGTTGAGCCGATCGGCCGCGCTGGCAAGAAGTCGGGCCAGCCCGCTCTGCACCCCGGCGGCGACCCGGCTCGGCTCGACCGCCTCCAGCACCGCGTCCCGCGCCTGCTGAGCTTTCTTGCCGACGGCGGAAAGATCCCGGCGCAGAAACTCGCCGATGCGCTCGGCCTGCTCCCGGGTGTATTCGCCACCAGCGGCAATCTCTTCCCCGGCTTTTTTCAGAGCCTCATCCAGTGTCTTACGCCCCTCGTCAACAAGTTCGGCAGTGCGAGCGGCCAACTTCTGATAAAGGCCGACATCTTCATGTTCTTCTTCGGGGGTGCGTTTTTCATCCGTCATGGGCAGACTCCTTCCAGTTGGGGATAAAAGCAAAGCGGCATTAGTAATTAGTTTAACAACTTCATCGAAAGTCTCAATCCTGATGGCCGCCAAAAGCGGCAAACCCGTTTCCACCAACACGGCCACAGACACCAGCAGCAACAGCAGAACCCTGCTCATGACCTGCATCCCCCGACGTGCCCTCCTTCGAAAGCCTGAGACAGGGGAACGAGGTAAAAATCGTTCCTCAAAAGGGTCCGTTCGGCAGGTGGGATTTGTCCCCCTCTTCCCTGAAACAAAGGACCATGATTGAAAATAACCTTGCCTTTTTCAGTTGCCCATGGTAAATACCCCTTCCGTTGTTCACGGAAAAACACAGTCGGGGCGTAGCGCAGCCTGGTAGCGCACCTGCTTCGGGAGCAGGGGGTCGAAGGTTCAAATCCTTTCGCCCCGACCATTTTTTCTCATAAGTCCTAACAAATGGCCCCACTCTCCATGCGGAAAGTGGGGCCATTTGTTTTTCTCTCCGGTTCATTTTAGGCCTCGGTCAAAAGCCCTTTCGCAATTTGAATCTCGGCACATTCTCCGGCACCGGGCTCTTCCCGCCGGACACTTTACCAGGGCGGTCAAATCGTACCGGAACAACTCCAGACGCATAGAACCACAGGGAGGGCGTATCGCTAATAATCCATGATGACCAGGATGAGCGGGTACGCCTTTTTTTGTCGATAAATTCAAAACTTTGCATGAAATTAATTAAGCCTAGACAAAAACTTCTGGGCATTGCTTTAATCAACGTTGATGTGACAAAGGAACGATATGAATACTCATCAACTGGAAAAAGAACTCTGGGAAGCCGCCGACCAGCTGCGGGCCAACTCCAAGCTGACCGCAGCCGAATATTCCATGCCGGTACTTGGCTTGATTTTCCTGCGCCATGCGGATAACCGTTACAAGCAGTTTCTGGACGAAATCGAGCAGTCGATTCCCGCCCAAGTCCCTGCAGTACAGCGCGAGGAACTGATTAAGCTGGAGTTTCAGGGCAAAGCGGCCATGTATCTGCCCGAAGAAGCCCGTTATGACCACCTGGCCGATCTGCCGAAAAGGAAGGATGTCGGCCAGTCCATCGACGAGGCCATGGACCTGATCGAAAAAGAATACCCCGTCCTCAGCGGAGCCCTGCCGCGAGGATACACCGCCTTCGAACCCGATCTGCTGGCGGAAATCCTCAAGATCTTCAACCGGGACTCCCTTAAGAAGGCCACCGGCGATGTTTTCGGGCGCATCTACGAATACTTCCTCAACAAATTCGCTCAGAGCGGCGCCCAAGAAGGGGGCGAATTCTTCACGCCGCCCTCGCTGGTGCGGATGATCGTCAACGTCATTGAGCCGGATCACGGCATCATCCTTGATCCGGCGGTCGGATCGGCGGGTATGTTCGTGCAGAGTGGCCACTTCATCGAGGAAGTCCGCCACCAGAATCCCAACGACAAGGCAACCTTCTTCGGCCAGGAAAAGTCCGACACCAACACCAAGCTCGCCCGGATGAACCTGGCCGTGCATGGCCTAGATGGGAAGATCCTTCAAGGAAACACCTTTTACGAAGATCATCACAACATGCTAGGGCGTTGCGATTACGTCATGGCCAATCCGCCGTTCAACGTCGACTCGGTTGACACCAAGAAGGTGGAAGGTCATGTCGGCGAGGACGACCGGCTTCCCTTCGGCCTTCCCGGCACCAACGCCAAAACCGGGGCCATCTCCAATGCCAATAGCCTCTGGATTCAGTACTTCTACTCCTACTTGAACGACACCGGCAGAGCGGGTTTCGTCATGGCATCGTCGGCATCCGATGCCGGCAACAAGGACAAGGACATCCGCCAGAAGTTGGTGGAGACCGGCCATGTGGACGTGATGATCGCCATCGGTCCCAAGTTTTTCTACACCCGTGGCCTCCCCTGTACTCTTTGGTTCTTCGACAAGGGGAAACCGGCGGACCGGCTCGATACCGTACTGATGATCGACGCCCGCAACGTCTACCACGTCGTTTCGGCCCGGTCGCACATCTTCACCGAAGAGCAGATGGCCAACCTGACCGCCATCACCTGGCTGTACCGGGGGGAGCAGGAAAAGTTCCTTGCACTCGTGGCATCCTATCAGCGCCGGGTGGACGAGTGGCTGGCCGAGTTGCCGACGCGGCTTGCCACGGACGGGGAGACGGTGCAGGAACTGGCCGCCTTGCTGACCGCCTTCGCCGACAAAGTGAAGCTGACGGAGCTGAACAAGGACGTGCCGGAGGAGGAGCAGATCACCGAGGCGCAGCTGACCGCGTTCCGGGCCGACCTCAAGACCGCCGGGGAGCAGTCTTTCACCATCGGCCAGGGCGTGGCCGACCTGCTGGCTCAGGCTGCATGCGCCCGCGAAAAGATCGCCGCCGCTGACCTGACCATTCATGCCGGACAATGCGCCCTCCAGGCTGAACTGGACACGCTCGCGCCAGTGCTGAAGTCGACACAGAAAGAGATGGAGGCACGCCACAAGCTGTGGCTGAAGTTGCTGGATACGGCGGAAAAGAGCCTGTCGGCCCGCAAGGCGAACGCCTACGACAACAAGCGTGCCCGCGAGCTGAAACGGGCGCTGACGGCGGCAGACCAGAAGAAGGACGAAGAACCGACCGTCCGCGACCTGGCCCTGGAAGGGCTCAAGCTGGCGGCCTACTTCATCGGTCAGGTGCACTGGCTGCACCACCGGTTCCCCAATGCCGTTTATGCCGATGTGCCGGGACTCTGCAAGTCGGTCGCCCGTGCCGACATCGCCGCCAGTGAGTACAGCCTCACCCCAGGGCGCTATGTGGGGGTAGCACCACCAGCGGATGATGACGAGGAGGATTTCCAGGAGCGACTGGCCGAGATTCACACAGAGCTGGAGAACCTGAACGAAAAAACCGTGCTGCTGGCTGAGCGGATTCGAGTGAACTTCGAGGAGCTGATGATATGAGCTGGCAGGCATTACTGCTTGGTGAAGTGATCCGTCTAAAACGTGGGCACGACTTACCAGCAGGCCAACGTAAGGAGGGTTCCGTACCAATCGTATCTTCGTCAGGGATAACTGGATACCATAATGTTGCCAAAGCACCTGGGCCAGGCGTTGTAACAGGTCGATACGGCACGCTTGGCGAAGTGCATTATATTGAAGGTGACTACTGGCCACTGAACACTGCCTTGTATGTTGAGGACTTCAGGGGGAACTATCCACGGTACATCGCCTATCTCTTATCTACACTTGAGCTGGGAACCAAGAATGCCGCTGGTGCAGTGCCCGGTGTAAATCGCAACACACTCCACCAAATGCCTGTCTCCATACCATGCCTCACCATCCAGAAAACGATAGCTAGCGTTCTCTCAGCCTACGACGACCTCATCGCCGCCAATCAGCGACGCATCCAACTGTTAGAAGAGTCGGCCCGGCTGCTGTACCGCGAGTGGTTCGTGAAGTTGCGCTTTCCGGGTCATGAGACAGTGCCGGTCGTGGATGGCGTGCCGGAGGGGTGGGAAAAGAAGCCGCTTGGTGAATTCGTGACACTTAATTATGGTAAGGGTCTGAAGGAGGCAGATCGGGTAGTAGGCGGTGTTCCCGTGTACGGTTCGAGTGGCATCGTAGGCCACCACAACAAACCTCTCATCACGGGCCCTGCGATCATCGTCGGCAGGAAAGGTAATGTTGATGCCACCGCAAAAAGAGAAGATCCGACAAATAGTTTAAATCATTAGATTATTTGCAATTTTTTTCTTGCGCCGGGACGTAATCTATGGTATATTCCTCAACAATTCCAATGCCTTGCG
>Ga0265295_1002437_pt1 | contig 29474 bp, 31 predicted proteins | sample Munlansysbiofilm_FD_192503 | JGI IMG/M metagenome (GOLD analysis project Ga0265295, IMG submission 192503) | Leachate microbial communities from a municipal landfill in Southern Ontario, Canada - Methane capture system biofilm | ecosystem: Engineered > Solid waste > Landfill > Unclassified ... | reverse complement strand
TAAAAAGCCCAAATAAAACCATGATAAAAAAAACAGGCCAGTTCAATGGGTTTCCTTGAAAGACAAAAAAAGCCTGACCAACCAAAACAGGGAGGAAAATATAACTTTGAGATTGAAGACGAGAGGCTTTCAGCCAAACTCGGATAGTATGCATAATAACTCCATTATTTGATGAAATCCTGTGCTTTTTTCCTCGTCATTGGTTTTATGGCAATGACTTGCTGGTACTATGAAATATCATTACTCTTGTACTAAAATAAAAAAAGTAAATAAAATAGAACCTGCACTTCTGAACCCAAGGACCAGACCGAAAAAAGGTTAAAAAAACAAACACAATACTAAGTAGTTTCAGCAAAGCTGCATTCTTGTTCAGCTGATATCTAATTCAACCTCAATAAATCCTCTAACAGAATTTATTAAAAATATTTTTTCACAATCTTTTAATTCATTTTTTAATATAATCTTTTCCTTTAGCTTTTTTTCATCAATAAGAAATTGTCTCATTGTGCCAGGTAAAAGACCAGATGAAGAATGGGGAGTATAAAGGCACCCATTTTTTTGAATTACAATATTTGAATAACATGACTCTGTTATTTCATTTCTTTCATTTACTAAAATTACATCATTATATTTTTTGTATTTTGATAGAGCATCTTCATATATTTTTCTGTTTGTGGTTTTATGGTAAATAAATCGATTTTTTGAACTGATATTTTCATTGCTTAAACAAACTTTCCACTTAATCTTTTTTTCAAGGGGATTATCTAAAAGCTCAAAACTTTCAAATGACAATTGGCGGTTTTTGCCTGCCAACACCCTGACTTTTAAAAACTTATCAGACTTAAAATTTTTTAAAAAATCAGAAAATTTATCCAGATTGAATTCAAATGAAAAATATTTAGCAGATTCAAGAATTCTTTTAACATGATATTTTTCAAGATAAAATCCACTATCTGGAATATAAAGCATAGTTTCAAGAAGCATAAAGTCAGGTTCAGGCTCTGAAACAACAAGAGCTTTGTTCATGCATTCATCATATTCTTCTTTTGCTTTTGAGTCCCAGACAATTCCACCTCCTGTACCGTAAAAACCCAGTTTCTTTTTTTTATTAATATAAAGAGTTCTTATTGCAACATTAAAAACAGATTTTCTACCCGGCATTAAATATCCCATTGCCCCTGTATAAACTCCCCTTTGGGAATTTTCCAACTCGTTGATATATTCCATAGCTTTAAATTTAGGAGCTCCTGTTATTGAAGCACAAGGGAAAAGAGCTTTAAATATTTCTGTTATTGAAGCTTTAGTTTTGCATTTTACAGTTGAAGTCATTTGAAAAACTCTTGAATATTTTTCTATTTCAAAAATATTGTCTGCTTTTACAGATAATTTTTCTGATATTTTTGAAAAATCATTTCTCATCATATCAAGTATCATTATATTTTCAGCCTGATCTTTTATTGAATTTGAAAGAATTTTTTTATTTATTTCATCCTCCTTACAATTTATTCCCCTTTTTATGGTACCTTTCATTGGTTTTGAAGTCAGAATATCTTTATCAAGAGAGAAAAAAAGTTCAGGAGAAGAGCTGATTACAGCAAACTCATCTGTTTCAACAAAACCGCAATAAGGACTGTCAAGTCCTGCAAAATGTCGCACAAAAATATCAAAAGCAGGCTCTTGTACAAAACAACTCATAAGAAATGTAAGATTTAGCTGATAAATATCACCCAGCTTTATTTTGTTTTTAATAAACTCAATTTTTTTTTCATAATCTTTATATGAAAAAGGAAATTTCCAATCAGGGTTCCAGCCTGATTTTTTATCTGTACAAAAACTTTCAATATCAGCAATTTCAACTTTTTTATAAATTCCAAACCAGAGATAGTCTGAAATTTCATTTTGGTTTACAAAAAACTTGGGATCAAATGCCTTAGCAGCTTCATAAGCAACAAATCCTGCTGCAAAATATCCAAGGGAAACCATTTTTTCAATATATACAAGAGAGTCTTCTATGTCCTGATAATCTTTGCACCTGACAATTTCAAGAAGCTCACTAAAAACATAAAATGTCTTATTGTCTCTTTTAAATAAAAAACTTTTTTTAAAAAATTCCATTTTTTTCTGACTCCTATTTTTTTGCTTGACTGATAATATCCAAGATTGTATTAGTCAACCTTAAACTAATTAGATACTCCTAACTTTATGAGGATAAATAAATGCAAGCTGATACAGCTATAAGTAATAATTTTCTTTACAATGAATTTTTGCTGTCCTGTAACCGATGTCCCAGTCTTCCCAATTATTCAAAACTCCTCCATGATTTTGCAACAGCACTTGGCAGGGCACTTGATGCCAGAGATAACTCCACCAAAGAGCATTCAAATGAAGTAGCTGATATATCATCAATAATTGGAAAATCCATAGGCTTAAAAAAACAGCAGCTTGAAGTTATTCATCTTGCTGGCCATTTACACGATATTGGTAAAATAGGAATTCCTGATAATATTCTTTTTAAAAAAGACAAACTCAGCCAAGAAGAATGGGATTGTATTAAAAGTCATCCAATGGTTGGTGCTGAAATTGTTTCTTCAATTGAAGGTTTTACTGAAAAAAATTCAATTAAGGATATTATTTTACATCACCATGAAAGATACGATGGAAAGGGTTATCCCTCAGGTCTTAAAGGATATGAGATTCCACTTGGTGCCAGAATTATTGCAGTTGCTGATTCAGTCTCCGCAATGATGCAAAAAAGGCCATATAGAAACAAAATGGATTTTGAATCAACTGTAATAGAAGTTTTTCAAAATTCAGGAACACAATTTGACCCCTTAATTGTTAATGCCTTCAGCAAAAACCTTGAAACAATAGAAAACTATCTAAAGAGGAAAAAAAATGAACTTAAATGATTTTAATCCATCTGGAAAAAGAAAAAAAATAAATGAAATTAAAGGTCATTTTCATTGTTCAATAGTTGGAACCTGCCTGAGTCTAAAAGAACTTGAAAAAATCCAGAGAAAAGCAAAGGTTTTAATTCCAAAAAACTCCACTGAACATGAAATTCATGGAATTTTTGTATATCTTGCGGGTGAAGACGAGCTTCCTGCAAAACTCTTGACCAAGGCTCTTGATAAAAAGTTTGAAAAGGAAGTAAGGGAGTTTTCAAAAATAAAATCAGATGCTGAACTTAAAGACAAATGGAATTACGAATATGAAAAAGGAAATATCCCAGGACCTTATTGGGCTTTGATGAGTCATCCTTTCCCTTCGGCAACAACTCTTGCAAATGCCTTTGGTGAAGTTCATATGCTTTCACATATGATAGGGCGAAGCACACGGGCAGATATAAAAAGAGTTAAAAGAGTAGAAGAAGAAAATGACAAGCTCAACATTAAAATCAGAACTCTTAAAAGAGCATTTAGCAAAAAGTTTTCAGACTTAAATAAAAAGTACAAAAATGAAAAAATAAAAACAAATCAGCTTTTTTCCTATCTGGACGAGGCTGAAAAAGAACTTAATGAACTTAAAAATGAAAAAATTACAAATAGCCCTGGGTATGAAAATAAGAATCAAAACATAAAAATAAACGAACTTGAGAGCAGTGTTGAGTTTTTAAAAAATGAAAACTCTTTTTTATGCAAAAAAATCAAAGAACTTGAAAAAGAACTTGAATCAAAAAAAATTATAAACAGCTTTTTTGAGCCTGTTAACAATCCTCCAGAGAAGATAAAATGCAGTGGATGTACTTCACCAAACTGTCCAGGCCCTGCTCTTTGCGGCAAAAAAATTCTATATGTTGGAGGAAGAAAAAACATCCTTCCAAGATATAAGGAAATTGTTGAAGAATACGGAGGGGAATTTATTTATCATGATGGTGGAATGGAGTCTTCTAAAAAAAGTATTGATAACTTAGTTTCTTCAGCTGATATGGTTTTTTGTCCCATTGACTGTACAAGCCATGATGCCTGTCTAAGACTGAAAAAAATCTGTAAAAAAACTGAAAAATCATTTATTCCGCTTAAATCTTCAGGTGCTTCATCTTTTGACAGATATATAAAAAACATTGATTAACAAGTTTAAATCCCCATATTCCTTCCAAATAAACCTACCGTCTGACACAGGAGGCTGCTCCTGTGTCATTTTTTTCCTTTAGAAAAAAGCAAAAAAGAAAACAGCAACCATTGATGCAGTGATAGGACATCCTGACAGATTAAAAGATATTGCAAAAGATATAGTAAATCATTTTGAAGTAAGACAAAAAGTATTTGAAGGCAAAGCTATAAGAGTTGCAGTAAGAAACGTATTAAGGCGATATGGCTACCCCCTGGATTTAGCAAAAATGGAAGCAGATAGAGTAGTAACCCAAAGTGAATCATTAGCAGAAATATTTTCGGCTGAGGATTGATCTGGTTGGCTGCTCTATTGTCCATGTAATCAAGAATTTTTTTAGCAATGGGTTTATCAAGTTTTGAAAGCTGTTTTAATACTTCTGGGGTATATTTGATTTTATAAGCCAAGTTTTTTTCTAACCTCTTCTGATGAAAGGGCTTTTTCACCGTTTAGTAAAAATTCTTCAAAGGCTTTTTCAGAAAGGTAAAGATCTTCCAGGTCTTCAATGTAGAGAGGTAATGCTTCTACGGCATAAAACGACTTTGTGCGGTTTGTTTTTGAAACTAAATCATTAAGCCTTTTTTCAAGGTCTTCAGGTAATTTAACGGACAACATAATGGGGTGCTCCTTGTGTTCAATAATATTGTAATAAATTTAATACGAATTTAAATTTATTACAAGTTTATCCATCAGCCATAATTTACCGCTTAGCGAAAAGAATTTTCAATACAAATTTAATTCCAATTTGTTAAAATCTCCTACTCTTTTTTTGGCTGAAATTGGCGGGAACAAAAATATAGTTGGGAACAAACTAGGAATAAATTTGATTATAATAAAAAAAGGCCTTCAGTGAAAAACGCTGAGAGCCTTTATTGACAGTGGCTGAGGGACAGGGATTTGAACCCCGATAAGCGGAGTCAGAGTCCGCCGTCTTACCATTAGACCATCCCTCAGGAAGTGAAAACTGTTTAGCTCCATATCAAAAGAAAGTCAAGGAAATTTTATCCCCTGTTTTCTTTAATCCACAAAACTGCCTTTTCAATTCTCTCAATTGCTTTTTCCTGACCTGTAAGCTCAAGGGTTTCATGGATTCCAGCTCCCTGGGCTATACCTGTGAGAGCAACGCGAAGAGGTTTGGCAAGTTTGGGAAATTTTATTTCATGATCAGATAGAACCTGGTTAAAGGCCAGGTCAATTTCATCATGGGTAAAGTTTTTTATGTTTTTTAAGTTATTGGCAAAGTTTTGAAGAATTTCTGCTGCTGATACTTTAAGATTGTCCTTGGCAGCTTTTTCTGAATATTCAAATTCATCGGTAAAATAAACTTTTATAGAATCTTCAAGTTCAAAAAGAGTTTTTGCCCTTGATTTGTAAACATTAACCGCAAGCTTGAGCTTTTCTGTAGCAGGAAGCCCTGACTGATTGGAAATTGTTTTGCAAAGAAAATCATCGTCTGAATTTTGAATATGCTCTGCGTTTAAGCTCAGCATTTTTTCAGGATCAAAAACTCCTGGTGAACGGCCAATATTTTCAAGGGAGAATTTTTCAATAAGTTCAGTTCTTGTGAAATATTCTTGATCCCCGCAAGACCAGCCAAGTCTTACAAGATAATTTATAACAGCATCTGGAAGATAACCTAGTTTTTTATACTCAAGAATACTCATTGCTCCGTGTCTTTTGCTCAGCCTTTTTTTGTCTGAACCAAGAACCATGGGAACATGGCCAAATTCAGGCAGCTTTTCTTCAAGGGCTTCATAAATGACAATCTGCTTTGGAGTGTTGCTTACATGGTCGTCCCCTCTTATTATAGGACTTACCTCCATTGTAAGGTCATCTATAGTTACAGCAAAATTATAGGTAAAAGAGCCATCGCTTCTTTGAATTATAAAATCATCAAGCTCTTCATAAGGTACTGAAATATTGCCTTTTATTATATCTTTTATTATGCAGGTTCCTGAAAGGGGAGCTTTAATACGTAAAGCCGCACCTTGGGATTTTGGAAGGTTTTTTTCCCTGCATCTTCCGTCGTATTTTGGTTTTTTTCCTTCAGATCTTGCCTTTTCCCTCATTGCCTCAACTTCTTCCTGGGTGCAGGTGCAATAATAGGCAAGTCCTTTTTCAATGAGAATATCTGCATATTTTTGGTAAACATCGGTTCTTTTTGTCTGATAAAAAGGGCCTTCATCATAATCAAGCCCAAGCCATTCCATGGCTTCAAGGATTTCTTCTTCAGATTCTTTTGTGGATCTTTCCTGGTCAGTATCTTCAAATCTTAAAATAAACTTACCTTTTTTAGCTTTTGAATAAAGCCAGTTAAAAACAGCTGTTCTTGCTCCCCCTACATGGAGTGAGCCTGTTGGGCTTGGGGGAAATCTTGTTATTATTTTCATCTTCATAACCTGTCCTGATTTTTGTTTTTAATAAAAATATAAACCTTTTTTATCACTGTATAGCTCAAATACGCAAGGTCAAAGCAATATTTTAATGAATTATCGTTCTTATTTGTGGAAAATTAGAAGCACAAAGTTTTTTCGGGCTTACCAAATATGGGTAAACCCGAAAAATAAGCTTAGGTTAGGTGAATTTAGATTTTGTTTTTTTCCCTATATAGAACAATGTCATCAACTGTCAGAACAGGAATTTTGTTTTTAAGCCCAAAATCAACTATTTGAGGAGTCCTTGCCATTGTTCCGTCAGGGTTTGTAACTTCACATAAAACTCCATAGGGCTTTAGTCCTGCAAGTCTGCACATATCAACAGTGGCTTCTGTATGTCCCTGCCTTTCAAGAACTCCGCCTTTTCTTGCCATTAACGGGAAAACATGTCCTGGTTTTTTAAGATCTTTTGGTTTTGCATTGTCATTTATTGCAGCTTTTATTGTTGTAACTCTGTCAGCTGCTGAAACTCCGGTTGTTACTCCTTCTGCTGCTTCAATAGAAACAGTGAATGCTGTCTGAAATTTAGACGTATTACTTTCAACCATCATTGGGATTTCAAGTGATTTTATTTTTTTATCTGTAAGACAAAGACAGACAATTCCGCTGCATTCTCTAATCAGTGTTGCCATCTGAAGATTATTGAGATGCTCTGCAGAAAAAATAAGGTCACCCTCGTTTTCCCTGTCTTCATTGTCAGTTACAAGTATTCCATTTCCACTTGCAAGTGATTTTAGTCCATTTTCAACCCTTTCATAAGGATTGCCAAATTGTGATAATAAAGTCTGATTCATGGTTTAACTCCTTGATAATAATGATTTTTCATGAATCAGGGCAAAAAGAGGGGATTGGCTGTAAAAATACAACCGGAAAATTAATGCAAACGCATAAATAATTTCTATCCTCTTCCATCCGGACTTTAACCGTCGGCTTCGGATTTTCACCGAATCTGCTGGACCCTTAAAACAAATTAAGGCGCTCGCGGGCTTTCTTTGAAAAGATTACCGCCGGTGGGGAATTTCGCCCCGCCCTGAGAATATGATTTAGATTTATTCTCTATCTAAGGTAGATGTCAATGAATTTATTTTTTATCTAATTTGAAGGTTTTATGTTTAAAATAAAAAGATTTTAATGAACTAAAGTTATTATTATGTTAAAAGATAAAATATTTAAAAATTTATATAACTATATCTACTGCTTTAAAGTGTAATATAATTAGTGACTGAATAAAAATAGTGACTGAATAAAAAAATTTGGTTTTGGGTGAATCATTAAATTTTTTATTTAATAAAACTTAGTTTTTTAGTTAATTTAAAATTTTTTTATAAAAGTATAGAAAAATATGGAAATTATCAGGGAATCTGATAATGAGGTAATCTGCTTTAAAAGTTGCTATGATAAATAAGATACAATAACCTTGTAAGTGGCTGTTTATTATGCTAACTTAGCTTGGATTTTATTTATATGGACAGTAACCGACCGAAATTTTAAATTTATTCGGCCAAACAATATTAAAATAATGCAGTAAAGTTTACAGGAGTCAATAATGGCAGTTCCAAAGAGAAGGTCATCAAGATCACGCAGAGATAAGCGTCGTACACATCAAAAAGAAAAAGTTACAATACCAAGCCTTCAGGCATGTCCTGAATGTGGTGAACCAAAGCGTTCTCACGCAGCTTGTCCTGGGTGCGGAATGTACAAAGGGCGTCTTGTTATAGGTGGCGGAGAAGAACTTTAATTCTTGATTGGCCGCGTTTTTTATGCGGCTTTATTTAGAAAGTTGAGGTGAAAATGTCTGTTCAGGATAAACTTAAATCCATTATTGCAGAAAAGCTTGAAGTCGATATTGAAAAAATTGTTCCTGAAGCATCATTTATCAATGATCTTGGTGCAGATTCACTAAAGATTGTTGAGCTTGTGATGAGTCTTGAAGATGAATTCGATATTGAAATTCCAGATGAAGACGCAGAAAATCTTCTTACAGTGAAAGATGCTCTGGAATATATGGAAAAAGTTTTGTAAATCTAAATGAATGAAGCTCCATTTCATAGGGTTGCTGTTACAGGCATAGGCGTTGTTTCGCCTGTTGGAACCGGTAAAAAGGAGTTTTTTGATTCTCTTGCGGCTGGAAAATCAGGTATTGATTTTATAAAAAGATTTAATACAGATGGTTTTACTTTTAAGGTCGCAGGTGAAGTTAAAAATTTTATAAGGGAAGATTATTTTAAGAAAAATAAGTCGAATAATCTTCCCTTATATATTTTATATGCTGTTGCTGCCGGAAAACTTGCAGTTTTAGATTCAGGCCTTGATCTTGATTATTATGGAAAAAATAAAATAGGTATTTTTGGGGGCAATGGAGCCGGAGGTTTTGATCTTGCTGAGGAGGCTGTAGAAAGACATCTTCTTAAAAAGACATCAAGGCTGAGCCCTTATTTTATTCCCCATTTTCTGCCGAATATGGCAGTGGGAACAATGAGTATTCATTTGGGAATCAAGGGGCCGGTTCTTACTTGTGCCAGTGCTTGTGCTGCAGGGGCAAACGCAATTGGTGAAGCCTATCTTCGTATAAAATATGGTGAAATGGATTGTTGTATTGCCGGAGGAACTGAAGCTGTGATTACCCCGGTATTTCTTTCAGGGCTTAACTCAATGAAGGCCCTTTCAAAAAACACTGATCCTGAATCTGCTTCAAGACCCTTTGACAAAAAAAGGGACGGGTTTGTTCCAGGTGAAGGAAGTGCTTTCCTTGTGCTGGAAAATATGGATAAAGCCCTTAAAAGGGGAGCAAAACCTTTGGCTGAAATTACAGGATATTCTGTTTTAAGCGAAGGATATCATATAGCTGCTCCTGAGCCGGAGGGAAAAGGAATGGCTGATGTAATGGAAGCCGCTCTTTTGTCTTCAGGGCTTAATCCTTGTGAAATTGACTATATAAACGCCCATGGAACTTCTACAATATTAAATGATAAATACGAAACCGCAGCAATAAAAAAAGTTTTTAAAGATAATTATAAAAATCTTAAACTTTCCTCTACCAAATCAATGACAGGACATCTTTTAGGTGCTGCAGGAGCTCTTGAAGCCGCAGCCTGTGTTTTAAGTCTTGAAAATCAGCTGATTTTTCCCACAATCAATCTTAATAATCCTGATCCCGATTGTTTTCTTGATTATGTTCCCAATAAAAGTCAAAAAGCAAAATTAAATTATGTTATGTCCAATTCTTTTGGGTTTGGAGGAGTGAACACCTGTCTTGTTTTTAAAAAATCTAGTTAAAATTTTGGAGAAAAAAATGAAAGAAACAATTATCATAGGCTGTGATCATGCAGCCTATGAATTAAAGGCCAAAATATTTGATTTCCTTGAAAAAAAAGGAATAAAAGTAAAAGATATAGGGAGTTTTTCCAAAGATTCAGTCAATTATCCTGATTATGCAAACCAGGTTGCCAGGGCAGTAAAAACAAAAGAATACGATCTTGGAATTCTTCTTTGCGGAACAGGGCTTGGAATGTCAATGGCAGCAAATAGGCATAAAGGGATAAGAGCTGCACTTTGTAATGATATATTTTCTGCAAAAATGAGCAGGCTTCACAATAATTCCAATGTTCTTGTTCTTGGAGGAAGAGTGGTGGGAGATATTTTAGCATTTGAAATAGTTGATACCTGGCTTAAGACAAAATTTGAAGGCGGAAGACACCAGATGCGCCTTGATTTGTTCTGATTTTGTAGTAAATGATTAGAAAATAAAATTTTAAAGTTATTTTATAAATTAAATTCGATATTCTCAATATAAGGAGGCCTAAGTTGAACCCTGAAACAATTGAAAAAACAGACCCTGAAATTTTTAGAGCCATAAAAAATGAAACCAAAAGACAAATAGAAAATCTTGAGCTTATTGCATCGGAAAACATTGTAAGCGATTCTGTAATGGAAGCTCAGGGCTGTATAATGACAAATAAGTACGCAGAAGGCTATCCTTCAAAAAGATATTATGGAGGATGCGAGTTTGTTGATATTGCTGAAGAACTTGCAATAAAAAGAGTAAAAGAACTTTTTAATGCAAGCTATGCAAATGTTCAGCCCCACTCAGGTTCCCAGGCAAATATGGCGGCCTTTTTTTCTTTTATTGAGCCGGGAGACAAGGTTCTTGGAATGGATCTTTCCCATGGCGGTCACCTAACCCATGGAAGCGGAGTGAATTTTTCAGGAAGACTTTTTGATTTTTCCCATTATGGGGTTTCAAAAGAAACCGGTACAATTGACTATGATGAAGTGGAAAAAATTGCAAAAGAAGTAAGACCCAAGATGATAGTTGCCGGTGCAAGTGCTTACCCAAGGATTCTTGATTTTGAAAGATTTGCAAAAATAGCAAAGTCTGTTGATGCTTATCTTCTTGTGGATATGGCTCATATTGCAGGACTTGTTGCTGCAGGTCTTCATCCTTCTCCTATTCCACACGCAAATATTACAACTTCAACCACCCATAAAACTTTAAGAGGTCCAAGGGGCGGACTTATTCTTTCAGGTGAAGATCTTACAAGCATTGTAAACAGGCAGATTTTCCCAGGAATTCAGGGCGGACCTTTAATGCATGTAATTGCTGCTAAAGCTGTTGCATTTAAAGAAGCTTTAAACCCGGAATTTAAAAAATATCAGGAACAAGTTTTAAAAAATTCCAAAGCTCTTTCAAAGACTTTACTTCAAAGCGGACTGGATCTTGTTTCAGGAGGAACAGACAATCACCTTGTTTTAATTGATTTAACAAATAAGGGTGTTACTGGAAAAGATGCAGAAGCAGCTCTTGGAAAGGCAAATATTACAGTTAATAAAAATACTGTTCCTTTTGAAACAAAAAGCCCTTTTGTAACAAGCGGAATAAGAATCGGAACTCCTGCTCTTACAACCAGAGGGATGAAAGAAAAGGAAATGGAAACAATAGGTCAGTGGATATTTGATATAATTGATAATTGCGAAAATGAAAAACTTATTTCAGAAATAGGTGCAAAGGTAAAAGAACTTGCCTCGGGTTTTCCTCTTTTCATGGAATAAAAAAACGGAGAGCACCAATGGAACAAAGGCCTTCCTGGGATGAATATTTTATAGGTATTACCGAACTTGTTTCAAAAAGATCAACTTGTTTGAGGCGTAAAGTGGGTGCTGTAATAGTAAAAAACAGACATATTCTTGCCACAGGTTACAATGGGCCTCCTTCAGGAATAAAGCATTGCATAGAAACAGGATGTTTAAGGGAAAAAATGAATGTCCCTTCCGGTGAAAGACATGAGCTTTGCCGGGGAACCCATGCAGAGCAAAATGCCATAGTTCAGGCTGCAAAGCACGGAGTTTCAATTGACGGGGCAGATATTTATGTAAATACAAAACCATGCTCCATTTGCTCAAAAATGATAATAAATGCCGGAATAAAAAGGGTTTGTTATCTTGGAGACTATTCAGATGAAATGTCTGAAGAAATGCTTTCAGAAGCCGGGGTTGAAACTGTTAAATTTGATCCTCCAGGAGAAAACAAATGAAGTGTCCTTTTTGCGGAGAAGTAGAAGATAAAGTTATAGATTCAAGGCTTTCCAAGGACAGTTGTTCCATAAGAAGAAGGCGTGAATGTCTTTCCTGCGTTGGACGTTTTACAACCTATGAAAAAATTGAAGAAATCCCTCTTATGATTGTAAAAAAAGATGGAAGAAGGGAAGAATTTCTTCGTGAAAAATTAAGAACCGGAATACTCAAGGCCTGTGAAAAAAGAAGTGTAAGTATAGATACTATTGAAGCTTTTATTGATGATCTTGAAAAAGAGTTAAAAGAAAGTGAATCAAGGGAGTTTCCAACAGAGCTTTTGGGTGAAAAAGTAATGGAAAAGCTCCATGATATTGATGAAGTTGCTTATGTAAGATTTGCTTCTGTATATAGAGAGTTTAAAAGTGTAAATGATTTTGTAAGTGAACTTAGTCAGTTTCTTATGCCCAAAAAACCTTAATTAGAACGGTATTTAATGTTTGACAAAAAAGATATTGAATATATGAACCTTGCTCTTGAGCTTGCCTCCAGGGGAAGGGGATTTACAAAAACCAATCCCATGGTTGGAGCAGTTTGTGTTAAAAACGGAGATATAATTGGCCAGGGTTTTCATGAAGAATATGGAAAAGCCCATGCAGAGGTAAATGCCCTTGACCAGGCTGGAAAAAATGCAGAAGGTTCAACCCTTTATGTTACTTTAGAACCTTGCAGTCATTATGGAAAAACTCCTCCATGTACTGAAAAAATTTTAAAAAGCAGGGTAAAAAAAGTTGTAACTGCAATTGAAGATCCAAATCCTAAAGTAAGCGGTTCTGGAAATGCTTTTCTAAGACAAAATAATGTTGAGGTTTTAAATGGGCTTCTTCAAGAAAAAGCAAGGGCGTTAAATCTTCCTTTTATTAAGTTCATTACTGAAAAAACACCTTATACTGTATTAAAGCTTGCCATGACTCTTGACGGCAGAATTGCAACAAAAACAGGGGATTCAAAATGGATAACCAATGAAAAGTCAAGAAGATGGTCTCATTTTTTAAGACATCAATGCCAAGCTGTTTTAGTTGGAAGAAATACTGTTGAAGCAGATAATCCTTCTTTGAATACAAGAATTAAAGAAATTAAATCTTCTGATCCCTTAAAAATTGTTACAGACTCAAATTTAAAACTTGATCCTGAATCAGGTTTGAAGATTTTTTCAGATGAAATGAAAAAAAATACACTTTTTGCCTGTGTTGAAGACTGTGATCCTTTAAGAATTAAAAAATTCAATGATTTTGGTGTGGAAGTAATTAAAGTTAAAAAAGATAAAAATTCCCATGTTTGTCTTTCAAGCCTTCTTATTGAACTTGGTAAAAGAAAAATTTCAAGCCTTATGGTTGAAGGCGGTTCAATGATTGCAGGTTCATTTTTGAACAACAATCTTGTTGATCAAATTGCTTTTTTTTATGGCTCCAAAATTATTGGCTGTTCAAAATCATTTGAGGGAATTTCTGGAAACGGCCCTGAAAAAATGTCAGATGCAATTAAAGTGCAGAATACAAAATTAAGCAAATTTGATGATGATATTCTTATTGAAGGGCGAACAGATTCAAAATCTGGTGTTTATAAAAATCTGTTGTGGCCTGTTTTTTATTTTGATTAAGAGTGTTAAATTTGGAAATCTTGTAGCCGGGGTTATTGAAACTTTAAAAATAATGCTAATATTAGCTAATAAACAATTTTAAAGATTGGACAAAGCTTAGAATGTTTACAGGAATTATAGAAGGTTTTGGAACAATAAGAGCCATTTCTGCTGTTGGAGAAGGTAAAAAAATGTCCATTGAATCCGAATTTGATCTTGATGGAACAAAAATCGGAGACAGTATAGCTGTTAATGGAGGATGTCTTACTGCTGTAAAAATAAATGGAAGGTTTTTTGATGTTGATATAAGTCCTGAAACTATTGAAAAATCGACTTTTAAAAATTCAAAGCCAGGACAAAAAGTAAATCTTGAAAGAGCTTTAAAGCTTTCCGATCGCCTTGACGGTCATCTTGTCTCAGGGCATATTGACGGAGTAGGGGAGATTTTATCTGTTGAAGAAAGGAGTAATGCAATAATTATAAGCATTAAAGCTCCTTTAAATATAATGAAGTATGTAATTGATAAAGGTTCAATTGCAGTGGACGGAACAAGCCTTACAATCAATTCGGTTGAACAGGATTCTTTTTCCCTTGCAATTATTCCTCATACAAAAGGTCTTTCAACCATAGGCTCAAGAAAAGCTGGTGAAAAAGTAAATCTTGAAGCAGATATGATTGGGAAATATATTGAAAAACTTATTACAGGAAAAAATTCAGATTCAAATGAAAAAGAAAGTGGCGTTTCCATTGATTTTTTGAGAAGTAATGGATTCCTGTAAAAACAAACGGGGTTACAAAAAATGCCAAGAATAAGTATTAAGCAGGCTATTGAAGACATTAAAGCCGGTAAAATGGTGATTTTGACAGATGATGAAGATCGTGAAAATGAGGGTGACCTTACAATAGCAGCTGAAAAAGTCACTCCTGAAGTAATAAATTTTATGGCCAGATATGGACGTGGGCTGATCTGTATGCCACTTACCGATGAAAAGTGTCGACAGTTGAAACTTCCAATGATGGTTGATGAAAATACTTCTCCCCATGAAACAGCTTTTACTGTTTCCATTGAGGCAAGGGAAGGTGTTACAACAGGAATTTCAGCAGCTGACAGGGCAAAAACAGTTTTAACAGCAGTAGCTGATGATGCAAAGCCTGAAGATCTTGTAAAGCCTGGACATATTTTTCCTTTAAGGGCAAAAGACGGGGGAGTGATAGTAAGGGCAGGGCACACCGAAGCTTCGGTTGATCTTGCAAGACTTGCTGGATTAAAGCCTTCCGGGGTGATTTGTGAAATAATGGACGATGATGGTTCAATGGCAAGAATGCCTTCCCTGGAAAAATTCAGTGAAGAGCACAATATTGGAATTTGTACAATTGCGGAGCTTATCTCCTATAGGCTTCACACTGAGTCTTTTGTTCATAAAAGAGCTGAAGCTGTTATTCCAACGGCCTTTGCAGGTGATTTCCGTGCCATTGTCTATGAAAATGATATAGATGATTTTCAGCATATAGCCATGGTAAAAGGAGAATTGGATCCTGATAAACCGGTTCTTGTAAGAGTTCATTCAGAATGTCTTACAGGAGATATTTTTGGTTCCATGAGATGCGATTGCGGGGATCAGCTTGTTAAGTCAATGCAACAAATAGAAAAAGAAGGCTCAGGAATTTTCCTTTATATAAGACAGGAAGGAAGAGGAATAGGGCTTGTTAATAAAATTAAAGCCTATGTTCTTCAGGATCAGGGTTATGACACAGTGGATGCAAATATAAAACTTGGATTCAAGCCGGATATGCGTGACTACGGCATAGGAGCCCAGATACTTGCTGATATCGGTGTTACAAAAATGAGACTGATGACAAATAATCCAAAAAAAATGGTAGGCCTTGAAGGCTACGGGTTAAGCATAGTTGAACAGGTTCCAATAGAAATTGATCCAAATGACATAAATTGCGAATATCTAAAATGTAAAAAAATGAGAATGGGTCATATGCTTGAAAAAGTTGGGGATGACCTTGAAGAAAAAGATGGGCAAAAAGTGTGATTTCTCAGTTTATAAACAGGTTTAAATGAGAAAATTCTGATTTTTAGCCAATTATCAGTTAATAATCTGTAAAACATTGTTATTACAGAAAAATTTATTTTTATTAAAAGAGGATAATTAAAATGCCTGAAATAATTGAAGCAAAGTTGGACGCCTCAGGAAAAAAATATGCAATAATAGTTGCCCGGTTTAATGATTTTATAACAGATCGGCTTACAGGCGGTGCAATTGATGCTCTTATTCGTCATGGTGCAGAAGATAATGACATTGAAATAATAAAAGTTCCAGGAGCCTTTGAAATCCCTTTGATTGCCAAAAGAGCTGCAGCAAAAGAAAAATATGATGCAATTATTTGCCTTGGTGCAGTTATAAGAGGGGCAACTCCTCACTTTGAATATGTGAGCAGTGAAGCAGCAAAAGGAATAGCCATGGTTTCTCTTGAAACAGGAATTCCAGTTGTATTTGGAATTCTTACCACAGACACAATAGAGCAGGCCATTGAAAGAGCAGGTTCAAAAGCAGGAAACAAAGGCGTTGAAGCTGCCATGTCGGCAATTGAGATGGCAAATCTTATCAAAGAACTTTAAATTTGGTGCAGTTATTGATGGGTTATCGTCGAAAAGCAAGGGAGCTTGCACTTCAGGCTCTTTTTTACATGGATATCAGGAATAGTTTTTCAAATGAAAGCCTTATGCTTTTTAAAAAATACCTTTCTTCAGGAGAATCAGAGTTTTTAAATCTTTTAACTGAAGGGGTAGTTGAAAACAAGGAAGATATCGACAGAGTCATTGAGAAACACTCAAGTAATTGGCGTTTGCACAGAATGTCTTGTGTTGACAGAAATATTTTACGATTTGCTGTTTATGAACTTTGTTACTGCTTTGATATTCCTCATAAAGTCAGTATCAATGAGGCTATAGACATAGGAAAGAAATTCGGGACAAGGGAATCGGGAGGATTTATTAACGGTCTTCTCGACAGTATAAGAAAAACCCTGGAAAAAAATGAAAGGCAGAGTTGACATGATTTTAAAAGTATTGCCAGTGGGACCTATAATGGCCAATTGCTTTGTGATTGGATGTAAAAAAACAAGAGAAGCCGTTGTAATAGATCCCGGTGATGAAGATGAAAGAATTTTAATGGCTCTGGCAGATGAAAAACTTACTTTAAAGTACATCATCAACACCCATGGACATTTCGATCATGTAGCTGCAAACAAGGCTATGAAAGATGCAACCGGTGCCAAAATTCTAATCCATGAGGAAGATGCCCCCATGCTGTCCCAGCTTTCTACAATGGCTGTAAGTTTTGGGTTAAGTGCTGAAAACTCACCTCCGCCTGACAGATTTATTGAAGATGGAGATCTTATAGAGTTTGGAGAACTTACTATAAAAGTTATTCATACTCCCGGGCATTCAAAGGGAGGAGTTTCTCTTTACTGCGAAAAAGAAAAAGTTTTGTTTCCCGGAGATACTTTGTTTGCAGGTTCAATCGGAAGAACAGATCTTCCTGGGGGGAGTTATGGAGATCTTATAAAAAATGTAAGGACAAAGTTATTTCCACTTGGAGATGATGTAAAAGTTTTTCCAGGTCATGGGCCTGAAACAACAATTGGTGCTGAAAGAAAATTAAATCCATTTTTTCAATAAGTTGAAAAATTTCAATAAGTTGAAAAATATCTATTGTTTTTCGGCAGAGCCTTTAATTGAAAAGTCAGGCTCTGCCGGAAAAATTATTTTAAGGATTTTGTAAAATCCATATATTTTTCTAACATAGGTGACTGGTTCGTCTCCTCTTGCGTAGCCATAGGTCAGGGTACTATAATACTCCTTTTTTTTGAGCAAAGGTAAAATCATTACCATATTATACCATTTTTCTGGGTCCACTCCGAATTTTCTTGAAAGCTTTCTGGCATCATAAATATGTCCCTGGCCCACATTGTAGGAGGCAAGGGCAATTTTCATTCTGTCCTCTCCCGAAGAGCTGCTGAAAATATCATAAAGTTTTTTCAAGTACATGGCCCCGGCCCTGATATTTTCTTCAGGAGAATAAATATTTCTAACCCCAAGAGCTGCCGCAGTGTTTGGCATTAATTGCATAAGCCCTTTTGCTTTTGCATTGCTTTTAGCCCATTCATCAAAGTGTGATTCCTGATAGATCTGTGCAGTAAGCAGTCTCCAGTCCAGTTGGTATTCATCTGCATATTTTTTTATCAAAGGGTAGTATTCAGGAATTTTTGAATTGATTTTTCTGTGAAATTTCCTTAAATCAAGATACTCAAACACATCAACTTTATGGAAATAATGGGAAGCAATCAGGTTTAAGATTTCCTCGTCCTTAATATTATCAATGAATATATTTATCCTGAACATCAAATCCTTTGCAAGGGGATGAAGTGCAAATCCAATTTGAGTATTTTCATTAACTTGGTCTGCCAGGGCAACTTTTGGATGTAAGTATTTAAGGCTCCTGCCTGTAAGATTGTCTGCTATGGTTCCTGTAATTTCTCCGGATTCGATTTTTGAAAAAATATTTTCAATATTAAACTCAGTGGTTTCAATTAAATTGAGGTTTTCTTTTTCAGATTTTGGTATGTTTTTAATCCCGGGGCAGTTTTTAGTAACAATAAGCTTATGGTCTTTTTTAAGATCTTTTATATTGTTAACAGCTAAGTTGTCCCTGTTAACAACAAGATGCCAGGAAACTGTGAGATAAGGTTTTGAAAAGGCAAGGGAAGTTTTTTTATATTTGTCTTTAGGGTTGGAAATTATAAGAATATCTGCTTTTTTTGAAAGAACAAGCTCTTCTGCTTCCTTAAAAGTTTTGCAGTTTATAAGTTCAAGCCTTGCCCAAAGTCTGGATGCCAGGAAATCAGCAACATCTATGAAGTATTCATTGCCCGGGCCTGGATATTTATCTGTGATATCATAGTCAATTATAGCGGCTTTTAAAATTCCAGAATTGGTTATTTCATCAAAAAGCTCCAGTTTTTGATTTTTTGTTTCATTTATATAAACATAATAACAAAGGTAAATAGACACTGAAAGGAGCAGAATCAGAAAAAATTCTGTGAAATATTTTAAAATAACCACCTTGTCTTTTTGATTCAATTCAGCGTCCTTGGTCAATAGAAAAAACAGGTTATTAATAAATACAAATAAAGCTTATAGACTGTTTTAAAAATTAGTTCAAATTAATACACTATGGGCTGTTATTGAATATATAGATAATAATATAAATTGAATGTTTCATATTTTTAAATAAAAAATCACAATGAATTTAAGCTGTTTTTTTAAAAAAAACACCAAGCCCTTCGGGCTTTTTGATTTTAGTCCATCTTATGAATTAAGATGCATTAGTTATAGTGATACAATTTGCCGTTATATTGGGCAAATTTAAAATCGTTTAATCCCAGAATAAATTTTATATGAATTTTACTTTTAAGGGAGTAGAGTCTCAGTGTGATTGAATTTAAGCTTTTTCTTTGTTAATAATTTGGTAAAATTAGGTTTGGGTTTGATGATTTACAAAGTATAAAAATATGGCAGGGATAATGGAAAGAAAAAAAACAAAACAAATCAAGGTGGGCAATGTCCATATAGGAGGAGATTCTCCCATAAGTGTTCAGTCAATGACAAACACAAAAACTGAAGATATTGAATCAACAATTAATCAGATAAAAAAACTGGAAAATTCAGGCTGTGAAATTGTAAGGGTTGCAGTTCCGGGAGAAGAAGCTGCAAAAGCTTTGGAGAAAATCTGCCAAAGTTCAAAGATTCCAGTAATTGCAGATATTCATTTTGATTATAAACTCGCCCTTTTTTCTCTGGACTCAGGAGTTTCAGGATTGAGGATAAATCCTGGAAATATAGGAGCAAAATGGAAGGTTGAAGAAGTTGTAAAGGCAGCAGCCTCTCTTGAGGTTCCTATAAGAATAGGGGTTAATGCAGGTTCCCTTGAAAAAGAACTTTTAACTAAATACGGGGGAGCAGTGCCCGAAGCTATGGTTGAAAGTGCTAAAACTCATATTCAGATACTTGAAGATCTTGATTTTCACAATATCAAGGTGTCTCTTAAGGCTTCGGATATTGATCGTACAATTAAAGCCTATACTCTTTTTTCAAAAATAAGTGAACTTCCCCTTCACCTTGGAATAACAGAAGCCGGAGGGCTTTATCCAGGTATAGTTAAATCTTCAATTGGGCTTGGACTTTTGCTTTCCCAGGGGATAGGCGATACTTTAAGGGTTTCTCTTACAAGGGATCCTGTTGAGGAAGTAAGGGTTGGGTTTGAAATTTTAAAATCTCTTGATTTAAGACAAAAAGGTGTTGATATTATTTCCTGTCCTACCTGTGGAAGGTGTAAAATAGATCTGTTCAAGCTTCTTGAAGATGTTGAAAAAGAGCTTGTTGGTATAAATAAACCCGTAAAAATTGCAATTATGGGCTGTACTGTAAACGGTCCTGGAGAAGCAAGAGAGGCAGATATAGGAATTGCCGGAGGAGACGGGGAGGGGATTTTATTTAAAAAAGGGAAAGTTGTAAAAAAAATTCCCCAGGACAAAATGGTTGAAATTCTTGTTAAAGAAGTAAAAGAAATGGTTTTAGGCAAAAACTGATCTTCCAGATTTTAAGCTTGGCTGATTTTAAATAAATTTTAAATTTTTATGAAAGGTTTTATATAAATGGCAAAAAAGTCAAAAACAGCAGTAACTCCTACAAGAAGCGAAGATTATCCTGAATGGTATCAGCAGGTGGTTAAGGTGTCTGAACTTGCAGAGTCATCCCCTGTAAGAGGGTGTATGGTGATAAAACCCTGGGGTTATGCTCTTTGGGAGAATATGGTCAGAGCTCTTGATGATATGTTTAAAAAAACAGGAGTTAAAAATGCTTATTTCCCCTTGTTTATTCCCCTAGGGTTTATGGAAAAAGAGGCAGAGCATGTAGAAGGGTTTGCCAAAGAATGTGCTGTTGTTACCCATCACAGGCTTGAGTCAGACGGAAAAGGCGGGCTTAAGCCTGCTGGAGAGCTTGCCGAGCCTTTGATTGTAAGGCCCACCTCTGAAACCATAATTGGGGCTCAGTTTGCCAAATGGGTTACAAGTTATCGTGATTTGCCCCTTCTTATCAATCAATGGGCCAATGTTGTAAGATGGGAAATGCGTACAAGAACATTTTTAAGAACAAGTGAGTTTTTATGGCAGGAAGGTCATACTGCTCATTCTACATCTGAAGAAGCTCTTTCAAGAACAAATATGATGCTTGAAGTTTATAAGGATTTTGTGGAAAATTATCTTGCAATCCCAGTTCTTCACGGAAGAAAATCTGAATCTGAAAAATTCCCCGGAGCAGTTGAAACTTTGTGTATAGAAGCCATGATGCAGGATAAAAAAGCACTTCAGACCGGAACATCTCATTTTTTGGGACAAAATTTTTCAAAGGCTTCAGGAATAAAGTTTCAAAATGAAGAAGGTGTTGAAGAGTTGGCTTATACAACTTCCTGGGGAGCTTCAACAAGAATGATAGGTGGAATTATAATGGTACATGGGGATGATGACGGAATAATGCTTCCCCCAAGAGTTGCTTCGGCAAACTTAGTAATTCTTCCTGTATTTCCCAAAAACAGTGACAAAGATAAAATTATTTCCTTTTGTGACAGCATTTATGATTCCCTTTTAGACTTAAAGTATTTTGGTAAAAATCTAATAATTGAAAAAGATTATAGAGATGTTCCAGGCAAGAATTGGGAATGGATAAAAAAAGGAGTTCCCCTTAGAATTGAAATAGGTCCAAGGGATATTGAAAACAATTCAATAATGGTTTCAAGAAGAGATTTGGGGCCAAAAGAAAAAAAATCATTTACAATTGATGAGCTGAAATCATGTATTTGTGATATTTTTGATGAAATTCATGACTCAATGTTTGAAAAGGCCAAACAATTTTTAGCTGCCAACACAAAAGAAATTAATAATAAAGATAAATTTATTTCTTTTTTCACTCCTGAAAATTTAGAAAAACCAGAAATTCACGGGGGATTTGCTGTTTCCGGCTGGTGTGGGGATCCTGAATGTGAAGAAAAGATTCAGGAGGAACTTAAGGTTACAATCAGATGCCTGCCTTTTGGATATAAAGTAAATCAGGGCGAGCAATGCGTTTATTGCGAAAAGAAAGCAAAAGAAAAAGCTGTTTTTGCAAAAGCATATTAGGAATTTAGTGGTGCTTATATTTTAAGCCAACTGGGTTTAATTAAAAGTGGCTGAATTTAATTTTTTAAATATAAAACCCTTGGAGATTTTAAACCAGCAATTTTTATTTATTGAGCTTTGTTATAATTAAATTAACAAATTACCAAACTTGAAAATCATTCAACCTGGGTGAGAAGAATCGGATAAAGACTTTATGATCAGGATTAACGACATACTTGACAAAATTTTAGAATATCATCCTGATGCGGATTTAGATATTGTGGAGCGAGCCTATATTTATTCTGCAAGGGTGCATGAAGGTCAGACAAGACTTTCTGGTGAGCCTTATCTTTCACATCCTCTTGCAGTTGCATGGATTCTTGCCACTATGAGATTTGATGTTGTTAGTATTGCAGCTGCTCTTCTCCACGATGTTATAGAAGATACCCATGCAACTTATGAAGAAGTTGCCTCTATTTTTGGAAATGAAGTAGCCCATATTGTTTCAGGGGTAACCAAGATAAGTAAGCTTAAGTTTGAAAGTGCAGAAGACAGACAGGCTGAAAGTCTAAGGAAAATGATTCTTGCAATGGCAGATGACCTCAGGGTTATTTTGATAAAACTTGCGGATCGGCTTCATAATATGGAAACCCTTCAATTTCACAAAAATGAATCAAAAAAGAAAAGAATTGCCCAGGAGACCAGAGATATTTATTCTCCTCTTGCATCCAGGCTTGGAATTTATTCAATAAAGCAAAAGTTTGATGAAATAGCTTTTGAAGTTCTTTATCCTGAAGAATTTAAAGAAATTGAGGCCCTTACCACCAGTAATATTGAGGAAAAAGAACAATATATTGATAAAGTCAGAAAAATTATCATTGATGAGCTTGAAAAAAACTTAATAGAAGCTGAGGTTCTTGGCAGATATAAAACAATTCCAAGCATTTATGAAAAAATGCTCAAACAAAACCTTAAATTTGATGAAGTCTATGATCTTATAGCTTTCAGGGTAGTTGTTGAAACCATACCCAAGTGCTACGAAGTTTTGGGCCTTATCCACAATTTATGGAGGCCCATAGCCCATAAAATTAAAGATTATATAGGAATGCCCAAGGCAAATATGTATCAATCCCTTCACACAACTGTAATCGGGCCCTATGGCGAAAGAATGGAGATTCAGATAAGAACCCATGCAATGGACAGGGTTGCCAAAACAGGAGTTGCAGCTCATTGGTCATATAAAGAGGGGAAAACAGTTGATCCCAAAATAGTGAAAAGCTTTGAATGGGTACAAAATCTTGTGGAAAACCAGGCTGATTTTCCAGAACCTGAAGAATTTTTAGAAAATGTAAAAATAGATCTTTTTCCAGATGAAGTTTATGTTTTTACTCCAAGAGGAGATATAAAAAACCTTCCAAAAGGATCCACTCCAATTGATTTTGCCTACAGTGTTCATACAGATGTTGGAAATACCTGTGCAGGAGCAAAGGTAAACAGCAGAATGGTTCCTCTTCATCATAAGCTCAAAAACGGAGATACTGTTGAGGTAATAACCTCAAACAATGTCAATCCCAATCATGATTGGCTTTCTTTTGTGAAAAGTGTGAGGGCAAGATCAAGGATTAAAAGATACATCAAGCAAAAAGATAAAGAAAGAAGCTTAGGTCTTGGAAGAGAAATGTGTGAAAAGATTTTTAAAAAGCACAAGCTTAACTTTAATAAGCTTTATTCCACCGATGAAATGACTGAGATTGCATTTAGATATGGATACAAAGAGTCTGAAGATCTTATAGCTGCAGTGGGCTATGGAAAAATAACACCCCGTCAGATTTTAAATCGTTTTTTGGAAAACAGGGAAGAGAAAGAAGAAAAAGAAGGTCAGGAAAATATTTATGATGAGTCAGCAGAAGCCCTTTTCCAAAGTGGTGAAGGAGAAATAATTGTTGATGGGCTAGATGATCTTTTGACAAGGCGTGGAAAATGTTGCAATCCAGTGCCAGGAGATCCCATCATAGGCTATATTACTGAAGGGCATGGAATTACAATCCATGTTAAAAATTGTCCAAATGTAAAAACTTCGGCCAACCCTGACAGATTGGTGCCGGCAAGCTGGGGGAAGACAACAGAAGGAACTTATCCTGTAAGGCTTATTGTTTTTGTAGAAGACAGAGTGGGTGCTGCTGCTGAAATAACAGGCTCCGTAAGTGAAAGTAACGCCAATATTGCTGAGCTTTCATTGAAAAGACAGGAAAATGGAAACGGTGTTAGGTTTGATATGACTATAAATGTTCCTAATAGAGAAATTCTTGAAAAAATATTGAAAAAAATCAAGTCTGTTAAAGATGTTTATGAAGTGAAAAGAATTAAAAGTTAAAAAAATCTTAATCCCGATGCGGATCTGTTTGAAAACACACCGGGGTTAAATTGGCATATAAGAGTTGTTTTTTTATTTGGGTGCTTTTTCAACTTTTCCTGATTTTATACAATTTGTACATGCCTGAATTGTTTTTACGCTTCCTTTGATTTTTGCCCTAACTTTCTGGATATTTGGGTTAAACCGTCTTTTGTTAACATTGTGAGCGTGGCTTATAGTATTTCCTGTCATTGGCTTTTTGCCGCAGATTGTGCATTGTTTTGACATTTGTATTTCTCCTTATAAACTATTGTTACCCTTGGTTCCAAGGCGATTAATTTCACAGAAAAAAATTATTATACCATAAAGTTCAAGATGTAAAGATCAAAGTTTTTATTCCAAGCCTTAATTAAGCATTTTATATCAGGAGGATACACCATGCTTTGCCATATTCTCCGCCTTTGTCCCAAAAGGAATTTGCAAGAAAAAAATGGACATAATTAAGCAAAAAAATTGTTAAGGTTTAGTAAACTATTTTTCTTTGTCCATGGCTTTTTTTTGTAATATTTTCGCAGATTCAATCTTTTTGACTGCTTTTACAGCTGAATGAGAATCTGGATAAAATTTTATTATATTTTCATATCTTGCTATAGCAGAATCAAAGGACTTTTGTTTTAGATAAAAATCTGCCACATAAAGTTCAGACTTTGCAAGCCGTTCAATACAATCTTTTGAATGTTTTTTGGCTTTTTTTACAAGTTGAGAGTCAGGGTAGCTCTGGATGAATTTAATAAAATGATTAAGAGCTTCTTCTGTATATGTCTGATCTCTGTCTATTGAAAGAATTTGCTTGTAATAAGATTCTGCTATCCTGAAGGATGCTTTTTCTGCTTCAGGATGCAAAGGGTAAAGTCTTTCAAAAAGCTTGTATGCCCTGATTGCCTCATCATATTTTTTTAGTTCAAAGTAGGCATCACCAATTTTAATCTGGGCTTCTTTGACATGCTCACTAAAAGGATACCAGTTTCTAAGCTGTTCAAAGAGTTTTATGGCATCAAGATAGTCTTTGTCTTCAAATTCTGTTCTTGCTTCTGTTATCAGTTCTGTTGCTGTTTTTTCAGTTTCTTTGTGAAAAAGGCCGCACCCTGACAAAAAGACTGCGGCCATCACAAAAAGAAAAATTCTTTTCATTATTTAAGACCTTCAATATACTGATCTGCATAAAAAGCTGCGATCGCTGCATCACCCACAGCTGTTGCAACCTGCCTCAGGGGAGTATTTCTTACATCACCAGCTGCAAAAATACCTTTTACAGATGTTTCCATTTTAGGGTCAGTAATTATAAAGCCGCTTTGATCAACTTTGATTTCATTGTTGATAAATTCAGTGTTTGGAATGGTTCCAACCCAGATAAAGCAGCCCTGGGCTTTAATTTCTTTTATTTCCTCTGTTTTTATGTTTTTTACTAAAACAGACTCAACTTCCTTGGTCCCTTTTATTTCAACAGGAACACTATCCCAAACCATTTCTATTTTGTCATTGGCAAAAAGCCGCTCCTGAAGTATTTTTGTTGCTCTAAGCTTGTCTCTTCTGTGAACCAGATAAACTTTATTTACAAATTTTGTAAGAAAAAGAGTTTCTTGGACTGCAGAATCTCCTCCGCCTATGGCAACAACTTCTTTGTCTCTGAAAAACATTCCATCACAGGTTGCACAGGTTGAGACACCTTTGCCATACATTGTCTTTTCCCCGGGGATTCCAAGTTCTCTTGGAGAGCATCCTGAAGCAATTATAATTGCTTTTGCATTAACAGATGACTTTGAAAGGGTAATTTTTTTTATTTTACCTTCAGTTTCAAAACTTTTTACATCTTCTTGGATAATTTCAAGATCAAAGTTTTTTGCCTGTTGTTCCATTTTCATTGTTAGATCATAACCTGCAAGACCATCAGGAAAACCTGGATAGTTTTCAATCCAGTCTGTAATCATTATCTGGCCGCCAGGAGTATGCTTTTCAATTAAAAGAGCCGATAAGCCGGCTCTTTTAGCATAAATACCGGCTGTAAGTCCGGCAGGGCCTCCGCCAATGATTACAAGATCGTAATCATTTTTTTTCATTTTGAGGTTCCTAAATTAAAGATTTAATTTTTTCTTCAAGCTGTTCTTTTGATGCAAGCCCTGTTTGCTTGCTGTGAATTTCACCGTCTTTAAAGAAAATAAGTGTAGGGATTGCTTTAATTTCATATTTGCCCGGTGAAATGGGATTTTCGTCGACATTACATTTGCAAAATTTTATTTTGTCGCCGTAGGTATTGGCAAGCTCTTCAACTGCAGGTGCTATAGCTCTGCAGGGACCGCACCATGGAGCCCAGAAGTCAACAAGAACAGGTTTGTCTGACTTTATTACTTCTGCTTCAAAATTAGAATCTTCGATTTCCATTACTGAATCACTCATTACTTTGTCCTTTCATTGAGTATTTAAACTTTAATGTTTTTTTATTTAATTTATTTATAGTAATAATAAAATCATATCCTTTAATGTCAATCAATCAAAATAAAGTTTCTTCTTTTGACCCAGTACCGAGGATAAACTTTAAATCACTAAGACTAGATGAGAAAGACAGATAAAATAGGTTACAAATCAGCGTAAACTTTTTAAAGATTCATCTGTCCATTTACAGGCCTCAAGATAAATCTGCGGAAGCCTTTTTTTATCAATCCTTAATTTATTCTGAAGCTCTGAAACCTGGTCAAATTTTGCTTTTTCATATAGTGAGATTAAAGCCAATGGAGGATAAAGAGGACCTTTTTTTTCAAGATAAGCAAGGTTTATTTCATCTGAAAGAGGAAGTTCTTTAAGAATTTTATCCATTGGATGGCCTAAAAGGGCGTCAATATGAGAAAAAAGCCCCATGGTAAAAAGAGTTGTAGGTGAAAACTTGGGATTATTAATTTCTATCCCAATCAACTCGCAAAACTTTGCCCTTACAGAGGAATTTCTTAAAAGTGCACTGTTCTTTTTTGATTCCATATTGGTCAGCAAAACTAGAGATGCCAGTTTTTTAAGTTCATCAAGACCTATTAAAACAGCAGCATCTTTTATTGAAGAAACTTTTTCAAGTCTTCTATAGTAGGCTGAATTTATATACCTTAAAACTTTATATGAAAGTCCTAGATCGCCTTGAATCAAATTTGCAACTTTACCTATTTCAACATTTGCTTGGTTAATTTCTGATATGAGGTGAAGGAGCTGTATCTTGTTTGAGGGAAGATTTTCTCCTCGAATTATTTGAGGCTTGCTAAAGAAAAATCCCTGGAAAAGATCAAATCCCATTTTTTTTGCAATTTGATATTCTTTTTCAGTTTCAATTTTTTCAGCAAGAATAGTTATGTTCTTTTTAGAAAATTTCTGGGCATATTTTGTAATTTCATCCAGAGGCGAGGCTATGAAATCAAATTTTACTATATCGGCAAGCTCAATAAAAGGCTCAAGCTCAGGCCTGTATATGAAATCATCAAGGGCAATTATGTACCCCTTTTTTTTTAAAAGCCTGCATTCTTTTATTATTTCTTTGGTAGGTGGTACATTTTCAAGTATTTCAACAACAATTGAATCTTTGGGGAAAATCAGGGGAATTTGTTTTAAAATAAGATTTTCAGTAAAATTTATAAATGCATTTTTTCCGTCTGTGAGGTCTTCAATTCCAAAATTTAAATATGTGTTTGTTAATACGTGGGAAGAAGCAAGATCTCCATTCATTTCAGGCATGGCATTTTTAAAGCTGCTCCTGAAAAGAATTTCATAGGCAACTATTTCCATCTTTTTATTGAATATAGGCTGTCTTGCTGTAAATATTTCCATAAATAATTGTGAAAGTCTTTTTTATTTGTTGTGATTACTTTAGCTTATTAATATAAGTTAACCCAAAAAAATACAATAAAGGATTTAAATATAATGAATAAGCTCGCTATTTTAATTTCTGGTACCGGCTCAAATTCACAAAAAATTTGTGAAAGCTGTTTTAAAGGTCAGGTTGATGCCCAGGTTGTGTGTATAGGTTCTGACAATCCTGATGCAAAGGGTTTAGAATATGCAAATCAAAATAATATATATTCATTTGCAGTTGATTATAAAAAAATAATCTCTGATTATAATAAAAACCCCAAAGAATTTAAACTTCCCAGTGACTTTGACTACAAAAATATAAATGATAAACTTGTATTCTGTCCAGTTAAAGATAGGGAAAAATATATAAAAACAAGGGCCTTTGCAGAAAGAAAGATTCTTGATGAAATTTTAAAATTCAAACCAGATCTTCTTGTTCTTGCAGGGTTTATGAAAACCCTGACCCCTTATTTTATTGACAGATTTTCTCCCGATTCTCAAAATCCCCGGATAATAAATATCCATCCTTCACTTTTGCCTTCCTTTCCAGGAGTTGACGGCTATGGTGATACTTTTGATTATGGATGTAAAATTGGAGGATGTACAGTTCATTTTGTTGACTATGGAACTGACACAGGACCCATAATTTTACAAAAAGCATTTGAAATTTTACCCGATGATTCCATTGATGATGTCAGAAGAAAAGGAATTGAGCTGGAGTGGCAAGCTTATCCCCAGGCTTTAAAACTTTTTTTTGAAGGAAAAATAAAAATTGATGAATCTGATAGTAAAAGAAAAATTGTAAAAATAATTTAAAAAATGATTGGCAAAAAACAGGTTTTTTGTTTTTTATGTCGGATTAGTTGTTTTTTTAGTAAATTCTGTTTAGAGTATTTTAATTGTTAATTTCTAGTATGGCTGTTCAATTTAGACAATGGAAATTTAAATGTATAAATCTTAAGATTTTTTTTATTTAGTTTTTATTTTGATTTGAAAATGGGGGCAAAAAGCAGTTTTAGTTCCACAATTAACTATAGTTTCTTTGTTTAAATATAATCAGTGTGGGTACAATAAATTTTTGCAGGAGGAAAAATGGGATTTTTAAACAACTTAAAAGTTGGACTGAGGATGAGCATAGGGTTTGGGGTTTTGGTTTTAATAATTTTTTATATTGGCTTGTCATGGTATTTTGCAGGGGCAAGAAATATGGAAAATGTAAATGAACTTGCCGAAGAAAGACTTCCAGGTGTTATTGCTATCCTTACAATGGAATATGAGTTTGAAAAGGTTGTCAGGGCTCAAAGAACTCTTCTTAATC
>Ga0265295_1002436_pt1 | contig 29481 bp, 28 predicted proteins | sample Munlansysbiofilm_FD_192503 | JGI IMG/M metagenome (GOLD analysis project Ga0265295, IMG submission 192503) | Leachate microbial communities from a municipal landfill in Southern Ontario, Canada - Methane capture system biofilm | ecosystem: Engineered > Solid waste > Landfill > Unclassified ... | reverse complement strand
CTTTAAAAGTTCCATCACTTGTATGGTTTCTGACAAATACTTGGTAAATAGTTTGTCCTGTAAGCACTTTTATCATGACTAAATTATATCATGCTTTTTTTCATTATTCATAAAAAGTCACATAAATCTATTACACCCTTAATACCAAGTATAAATTGACTAATAAAATGTTACGATTGACAAAATTTGATATATTGTAAAAATATAAAAATAATGTAAAATATCATTAATTATCATGATTAGTATTCAATCATTTGGATACGGGAGGATTATACTATGAAAAAGTTAACAAAAATGTTAGCCGCATTCGCGCTACTTGTTGGTGTTTTTGGCGTTGATGATAATCAAAAAGAAACTACAAAAGTAGATGCCGTGTGGGAAAATGAAGCAGTCAGGGTTTACCTAGATAAAACTTCTACCATCGCGGGACTAGGTTGGTGGAAAACAGATGATACATTTATCCATATATGGGATGGTACTATTAACCATTATGAAAAAATGATAAAAGTTGATGATAATTTGTTTTACTACGAAGTTTCTAGTGATATTTGGTCAAAGTTCACTGATGCTACTAGGGGGATTGAGTTTTATGTATACAATACTAGTTCAAACCAAAACCAAACTTACTTTACTGATGGCCTTTATCTAAAAACCAATGAGTTAAATTACTTTAAATTAAACTCTGTAAATGGCTCTAATAAGCAATCATATGATATAAAGAACAAAGAAGTAGAAGAGACAATTGAAGGTATTTTGTTACTAACTTGTGAATCAACTCCTACACAAGTTCAAAATGTCGTTAATTCTTATAACGCACTACGGAGCATCGGTAAAAGCAACTTAAATACTTGGACAATCTCAGATGAAGTAGAAATAAATGGGGAACCCGTTATAATCACTGTTACTTTTTATGAAAGATTAGCTTATTTAGCTAATCTAAAAGCGATTTCTATTAATCCTGCACAAAATATATTAATCCACTCGAAAGATAAAAATTTACTTGCACTAGTTGTTATAGGCTTTGTAAGTCTTACTTCAATCACGGGCTATTACTTCTTAAAAACCAAGAAGTTCATTTAATTTAAATAAGATAATTAACAAGAACCCATCTTTAAAAAGATGAGTTCTTTTTTGAAATGATTTGTCGCTATCTACTTATATATAAAACAGACGGTTCACTAGTTATATTTATTTTTCAAAAATTTAACATATTGCTACAATTGAAAAATTAGACTAAGATAGAGTTAATAAAACACAAATGTAGCCTATATAATGGCTATGAAAGGAAAAATATGAAAAAGTTAACAAAAATGTTAGCTGCATTCGCGCTGCTTGTAGGTGTTTTTGGTGTTGCCGCTAATCAAAAAGAATCAATCGTTGCTGAGGCTGTCGGCACTTCCTCTGATGTTCGTATTGCTGTCGTTAGGCCGATGTTTTGGGGAGAGGTCGGGGCAAGACAAGTTTTAAGAGTGGCTAATTCTGCTGAAATTCTCACTTTGAACACTATAGCCAGTATCACGTATTTTGATTTTGGAAATTATGTTGGAGACACTTATTACAACGGTGAGACAGCTGGTGGCTTTACAGAATATAATGCAGACGGAGTAATGTTTTTGGATATACCTTTAGCAAGCCTAACAGGTAAATTTTTTGATTTAGCTAGACTCTCTACACTAGACCCAGAAACCGCTACTGTTTGGAATAGGACAGGTGCAGAACAATTTAATCCAAACATGTTACATAAAATTTGGCGTATTTATGGTGATGGTTCTGGTATATTTCGCCCCGATGGAGCAACACCAGAATCAAGAAATGTTTCTAATCCTGTGGTTAGTTCACTTCTATATGGTTACTTATCTTGCTCGAGTAGTACAGAAAACGGCTATGGAGCATTTGATGCTTTAAATAACAACTTCAATTTAGTTGGCAGAACATTTGCTGAAACTGATACAGTATTAGATTTTGCAGTTGAATCTGATTATCCGGACGGGAGAGGCGATGGTGTGATAGTACTAACTAGTGCAAAAATTGCCATGATGCAAACTATGTATAATGCCGCTAATCTAGGTAGTGGTTCAAGGCTTACCCCTATTGATTTTAAAAGGAATTTGGCACTACTTACTCTTACAGGTACACTTAGTCTAACCGCACTTGCTGGCTTCTACTTCTTGAAAACTAAAAAGCAATAAGCTTATTAGACAAAATAAATAGTCCCTCAGATGAGGGACTTTCTTTATGGGAATTATTACTCTTAGTCTAATCTTCGCCGACAAAGTCTTGAACAATAATATTTAATTTAAAGAATTCGAGAACGTCGTTATAAACAACCATTTTCTCTTTTTCATTTAGTATTTCATGTCGCATATTAGGATAGAGATTAAATAGGACTTTTTTAAAGCCTAATTTTGTATACATATTAAATAGTTTTTCCACACCCTTACCTTTTTTACCTACTGGATCATCTTGACCAGAAATAATAAGAATTGGTAATTCTTTATTCATTCTTAAAACATTATTCTTTTTGTAAAGTCGGCTTGTTCCTCTTAAGATCTCTTTGTAGAAGCCCTTACTTGAAGTGATTCCGCTTAGTGGGTCTTTTAAGTATTCATTAACATTAACTTCGTTATATGTAATCCAGTCCGCACTGGTGCGTGCATTCTTAACTGACTTTTGATAACCACCAATTGCCATGCTGGCAAGCAATTTACTAGTTTTATTGTAACTACGTTTAGAAACAGTGAGACAAGCTAGAGTGTAGCCAATACTTAATAAGGCATCAGGTCCATTACTACCAACAAGAACGAGTTTATCGACTAAATGAGGATAACCTTGAGCAAACTCTTGTGCTAAGAAGGAACCCATTGAGTGGCCTAAAACGTATAAAGGTAAATCACCTTTAACTTTTTTAGCAAGACTTGCGAGTCCATCAGTAAATAAGTTAAAGGCATGAACAGGGACATTACCTAGTGTTTGCTCTTTGCTTTTAACGTTTTCCCCTTGACCAAAGTAATCAAGTGAATAAACACTAAAGTTATGCTCGTTAAAGAAAGTAGCTAAGCCGTCATAACGACTACTATGTTCTTCCATTCCTGTCACGATTAAAATATTAGCTTTAGGCTGTTCAATTAACCATTTCTTACCGTAGAGGTTGAGATTATCATTAACTTTAAATTTAATTGTTCTTTTTTCCATGTTTACGACTCCTTATATTCATTTTAGCATAAGTAAACTTTACAAGAAATTTTATTAATCGCGAGTAAATATCGCATTTACGATAGAAAAAATATATAATTAGTGTTAGAACGACGAGAAAAGAGAAATTTATGCGCAAAGTTATCACTTACGGAACATTTGATTTACTTCATTATGGTCACATTAATATTTTAAGGCGAGCCAAAGAACAAGGCGATTGGCTTGTTGTTGCTTTATCGACTGATGAATTTAATGAAATTAAAGGTAAGAAGAGTTTCTTCCCTTATGAACAACGTAAAAAATTACTTGCTGCGATTCGCTATGTTGATGAAGTCATTCCCGAGAACCATTGGGATCAAAAAATTGATGACATTAAAAATCATCACGTTGACATCTTCGTGATGGGTGACGATTGGACTGGTAAATTTGATTTCTTAAAGGAATACTGTGAAGTCATGTATTTACCACGCACCCCAGAAATATCCACAACTAAAATTAAAGAGAAATTAAAAAAGTAACATGAATGAACTCCAAACTGTAATGCTCGATCTATTTAAAGATTTTAAGCGCGTATGTGAAAAACACAATATTCGCTATTTTTTAATTGGGGGCACAGCTTTAGGGGCGATTCGTCATCAAGGCTTCATTCCTTGGGATGATGATTTAGATATAGGGATGCCGCGTGAAGACTATGATAAATTAATGACACTTAAAGACGAATTTTCTCATCCTTACTTTTTGCAAAACTTTAAAACTGATAAAAACTTCGCGCTAGGTTACGCTAAAATCCGTCATAGTGACACAAGTTATATTGAAAACTTTTATAAATTTCAACATATTAACCACGGTATTTGGATCGACATTTTCCCGATTGACGGGATGTCAAAACGTAAAAATGCTGAAAAAGCCTTAGGTCCCAAACCATACATTTTATGGTGGATGTTTTATTTAGCCTACATTGGTCATTTCTTCGCACCATTACGTAAAAACACCTGGTTTATTCAACTACTCTTATATTTAGTTTCGCTCATTGCTCTACCCTTTAATATTTGTAACTATATGACAAGACTCATCATCTTATGGATGAAACGTATTAAATGGGACAAGGCCACGCTTGTTGGTAGTTATATGACGTGGGCCTTTAATAAGGAAGCACTTCCTAAGCACTTTTACGGCGAAGGTTTAAAAGTAAAGTTTGAGGGCATTGACGCAGTCGTCCCCACTAATTATGATGCTTATTTAAGCGCTAAATACGGCGACTATATGAAACTTCCCCCACCTGAAAAACAACTTGGTCATCACTACCATAGTGGCGTCTCAACAACAATTTCTTATATAGATTATTTAAACGGTAAACGTTAATTATTTACTAGTCATCCACATAAAAGCATCGGGAAATACTTTGGCCCACGCTTTTTCATTATGTTCATATTTTGGCTTGAATACATATGTAATATTATTACCGTATTCATAACCTAATCTAACTAAACTAGGAATAGCAAAGTCACAAAAGGGTTTAATGACTTGTTCTAGTCCGACCCCACCAACCATAAAGAATAGTTTAGGAAAGGTGATGTTATTAATCTGCATTTCGTGTGTCTTTTCCTTAAAGAGACACTTTAAATCATGTTGGTAATGAATCATCCCTGCCGGCGTAAAACATAGCGCCCCTTTATAAATAGAGGGGTGATTTAAGGCCATAATTAAAGAGCAAATCCCACCCATGCTAGAGCCACCAATATAGGTTTCATCTTGCTTCGTGCGATAGTGCTTATCAATATAATCCTTAAGTGTAAAAGTTATAAAATCACTATATTCCTGACCAAGATTACTAGTTTTAGTTAGAATATAGTAGCGTTTTTGCACTGGTAATAGACTCATTTCTTCGGTTCTATCTTTAGTTGAAGAATCAATCCCAACAATGATAAAACCTTCGTTGATCTTTTGCTCATAAAACTTATCAAGTGTGAGATGAACTTGCCAGGCCCCATTTTTAAAAGCTGTATCGCGATTAAAAAAGAGATTTTGCCCATCATGCATATATAAAACTGGATAGTGTTTATCTTTAGCCTTGTCATAATTAGGCGGAAGATACACTCTAATCGTTCTTAACTGATCTTTTAGCTTTGGCGCAAAAAGATTAAATGTTTCGATTTTGCCTTTAGGCTTATTTGTTGTGGCGTTCATATTCATAGGCATGCTTACATGCATCGAGAATACTATATTTAGCCTTAAACCCCAGTATTTTATGGGCTTTTTCTACATCAGCGTAGTTTTCATCAACATCACCTTCGCGGCGTGGTTGAAATTCATAGTTAATTTTTAAATTATTAGCTTTCTCATAAGCATGGACGAGTTCTAAGACACTTGTGCCTTTCCCGGTCCCGAGATTAATAACTTCATAACCTTTAATCTTATCAATATTTTCTAAGGCTAAAACGTGGCCAACTGCTAAATCGACAACATGAATATAGTCTCTAACACCAGTTCCATCAACTGTCTTATAGTCATTACCGTACACAGCGAGTGTTTTAAGTTTTCCCGCGGCAACTTTAGAAATATAAGGCATTAAGTTATTAGGTGTTCCTTGCGGGTCTTCACCAATGAGGCCACTAGGATGCGCACCAACAGGATTAAAATAACGAAGGGCGATGGCCTTAAAGTCTTTATAGGCATAACAAAAATCTTTAAGGATGTATTCGTTAACGAGTTTTGTTGTCCCGTAAGGATTTGTTGTTCCGCCAATTGGATCAGTTTCACTTAAAGGAACATGCGTTGGCGTCCCGTATACCGTTGCGCTACTTGAGAACACAATGTTTTTTACATTAAATTCAAGCATTAAGCCAAGTAGTACTAGTGTCGAATCTAAATTATTACGATAATATTCCAGTGGTTTAAACACTGATTCACCCACAGCCTTAAGGCCGGCAAAATGAATGACGCTATCAAATTTATGTTGTTCAAACACTAGCCTAAAAGCCTTTTGATCAACAATATCAACTAAATAAAAGATAGGTTTTACCCCTGTAATTTGTTTAATTTTATCTAAAACTTCAATTTTAGAGTTAGCAAGATTATCAACGAGGACAACCTCGTGCCCGCTGTTTATAAGTTCAACTGCTGTGTGTGAACCAATAAAACCGGTTCCGCCTGTAACTAATACTTTCATAAGTGTTCCTCTTCTCCTTTATATCTTACGCTTTAATACATCATTTTTAAAGTCTAGCGCGGCATTTAGTTCAGGAAAAAGTCCGACATAGTAAAAGTCACCCATTCCCGCTGCTAAAATTTCTGGATACGTGCCTGTGTCAGTAATGTTATTTTGATACATTGCCTTTATTTCTTCATCACTATATAAATAGTTATTTATTTCCTCTTTACGACGGCTTACTTGAAGAGCATAGTTTTGTTGAGTATTTGCCGCTAAATCTACTTTAAGTCCCTTCATCATTCGCGCGTAAATATCATAATAATCTACACCACTAGCCTGCGAAATCATATCGGGAATATAAGCCCCGGGCGAGCGCATATTTACTTCTAAACCAATGTATTCGCCCTTTTTGGCAAATGTTGTATCTTTCGTGAGTTTAAAAAATTCAAGATGAATATTACGGCCTTTAATGGCAAAAGCTTTTGCCACTCTTTCACCAAGAGCAAATAAGTCCTTATCAACCGTTGGCGTTGAATAGTAATAATCATCACTACTTCCTAGGGCAATTTCATTATTAGCGACAGGAAAAACGTGTGAGGTTGCAAAAACAATATCGCCGTTTAAATCTATAGTTGCATCAAAACTCACAATAGTGCCTTCAATGAAGGGTTCAACGATATAGGTAAAGTCTTTTTTGCTTTGAAAGAAGGTCTTTTTTTCCTCATCGTTATTTATTTTATAACTATCTTTTGCCCCAACACCGACATCGGGTTTGATAAAAAGAGGATAGCCGTAATCTTCAAGAAAATCATCAAAGTCGGCTTGAACTTTCACAAGAGCAAAACTTGCACATTTGACGCCTGCTAATCGGTAATAATCTTTCATTTTTGATTTATGTTTAATTTCAATAAGTTCACTAGGACTTAAGCCTTCAATATTAAAATCACGCCTTAAACTAGCATCACTTTCGAGCCAATGTTCATTGTTTGATTCTAAATATTTAATTTTCCCGTATTTAAAAATCAAAAAAGCAACCGCGCGGTAGACACTTTCATAATCATCAAGATGCGGACAATAATAATATTCACTTACACTATCACGAAGTTTTTGACTAATCTGATCGTAAGGGCTACTCCCTATTGCTAAAACATTAAAGCCCACACTTTTAAGGCGTTCACAAAATTTGTCATAGTTTTTGGGAAAGTCCGGACTAATAAATATAAAGTTTTCCATATTAAACTCCTACGTCCATAATTATAATAAAAAATCACCGCAATAGCGATGATTCAAGCTTGTTAGTATTTAGAAAGAATGCTTATTTAATGTTTTTACCCATTTCAAAAGCATCATTTAAAGCAGTGCCTTTATTAATGTCCCCAACTTCTTTGACACCAGGAACAAGGAGCATTTCAAAGTCAGTCACACCAAAGTCTTTAAGAATACGCATGAATGTAAATTTTGCACCTTCAAACATTTCCATACTTTCATCTTCACAAACCGCAATTAAGTAGGCTTTGGTAAATTTAAGTTCTCTTTTACGTTGTGGCATTAAATAGGCTTGTAGTTTATCAATAAATAATTTAACACTCGCTGCCATGCCACCAAAATAAATAGGGGTCACGAATACGAGAATATCACTCACTTGAATATAAGGCGAGACAGCATTAAAATCGTCATCGACCATACTAGGCTTACCACGTCTCCAAGCATTTTCGGGCCCACGCGTTGGTAAAATCTTCTTGTTGGCAGCATCAAAACGATGAACTGCGTTATCACTTGTTCTTGCACCTTTAATAAATGCATACGCAAGACTCATCGAATTTCCTTCTTTTCTTGCACTACCTGTTACTACTAATATATTTTTTGCCATTATATCCACTCCTGATACCTCATATTATAGCAAATATTTACCGACTCTGCATGAACTTCGTACTATAAGTTACTTGTTTAGTAATCTTGTAATGGTCTTTTCGACTTGTCTAATCAAATAAAAGAGTAAAAGTACGACATAAATAATTCCGAAAATGAGTAAAGTTAGTTCCAAGGGGTTCTGATAGCTAAAAACTATTTGGCCTGGTACAAAAGTGAATATCGCTACTCCTACTGCCCGCGTGAATATTGTCGTAATCAAAAAGTAGATAACATTCATTTTAGTAAGGCCAACTAGTAGCGTTATCTCATCATCAGGGAAAAAGGGTAAAATCATCATTACGGGATAATAAACATAAGCTTTAGTCGTGAGCTTATTTTCATATTTATTGTATGTGTCTTCACCAATGATTTTGGTGACAACTTTCTTACCTAAGAAGCGGCCTATCATAAAATTAATAAATGAAGCAATCACCATTCCAATAAGCACGAGAAAAAACGTCACAAGCGGACTAAATAAAGTTAAGCCAAGAGCAATAAACTGTAGCGTTTGCCCAGGAATAATAAATAGAAATACGTTCGTTAATACTTGTAGAGCAATAAAAATAATGTAGGCCCATATTCCAAGCGAATTTAAATAAGACTGTAAATCAGTAATTGTAAAACCAGAATGGCGATAAATTGCAAATAAGGCTAAGCCAATGAGGGCGTATATTAAAAAAACCGTAGCTACCTGAGCGACTTTTAGCCAACTAACTTTTAAAGGTTTTTTTACTAGCATTAACTATTTACCATGAATTTTTATGAACGTTGTCAAAATTAAACTGCGTATATGCTTCTTTAGTTTCATCACTAACGCCAAAGGCAATTACAGCATAAAGGCGGTAACGTTTATCAATTTCAAGATGCTTTTTTAAAATTATATCATTCTCTTCAAGTTTTGCCGCACCAAGCCACACTCCGCCAAGATTAAATGATGTTAAGGCGTTTAACATATTCATTGTCACCGCGCTTGCATTGTTATTTAAAAGAAATTCATGATCTTCAACAATCGTATCACCAAAAATAAAGAAGGCATAGGGCGCGCGGTTTAATAGAGTAAAAGATGAGCCCTCATCCGCAAGTTTACTAAAAAGTTTTTTGTCGTGCGAATAAAAAATATGGATAGGCTTACGGTTTTTCGCACTTGGCGCAGCTAAACCAGCCTTAATTACTTCATCAATAATTTCTTCATCAATTTCAACATCCCTAAATTGTCTGATACTTCGTCTTCTTAACATGACAGAAAGACCTGGATTATCACTGTTATATTTAATACCTTTATATTCTTTTAAAAGCGTATTGTAATACGTAATTATTTCCTTACGAGTAATAATTCCAATAAAGAAATCTCTATCATCAACGATAGGAATGTAGTTTTGATTAATTGCGACCACAAATAAATCATCAACAGCAGCGTCAACTTTAGCAACTTTGTAGTCACGAAGACGTTTAATGTCAGCAAGTTTTGTTTTTAGACTAGCATCATGATTTAAACAAGTTTCCAGTTGCCATAATAAGTCACCCTCCGTAATCGTTCCTACATAATAACCATTATTATCAAGTAAAGGGACGGACGAGTAACGCACACTTTTTAAAAGGTCCAGCGCTTCACCGACACTCATATCTAATGTCAAAAATAAGACGTTGCGCTTCGGTGTTAGTAAAAATAATACATTCATCGTTAACCTCCTAAATATCAAATTAATTATACTACAAAACCAGCCTCTCAATTGGTGGTTTTTAACTTAGACCTAATTACAAAGGTAAATATAGACACAAACTGGCTGCTCAAATTAATAAGAAAGATAGTTATTATTATATCTTGTGAATGATAATTCAGTTTTAACAAGCATTTTTACTAAACTTTAAGACATGAATCATTGTTTGTTAACGCTTTCACAATTTGGTTTTTCGAAGCGAATAGCTCATATATTTACTACTACAAATAACTTTAAATAGACTCGTATCTCAGCAAATTGTCGCTCTTTATAAGTGTTTTTGTTATTAACCACCCATGAGCATTTAACATACAAAGAGCAAATACACTTTCATTCACTTCTAAATACTATCTAGATATATTTTCCCTTATGGTCTAGAATATACTTATAACACTGAAAAGGATTATCATAAAATGGCTATTTTAATTAGAAAAGACTACGACGAGATGTCGAAGGCTGCGGCCTTTCTTATTGCCGAACAAGTCAAAGCAAAGCCTGATTCAGTTCTTGGTCTTGCAACTGGTTTTACTCCGATCGGCGTGTACCGTGAGCTCATCAAAATGTTTAAAGCTGGCGACATTAGTTTTAAAAACGTTAAGGCATTCACTCTTTATGAATATTTAGGTGAAGGTTTTGACATTATCAAACCTTATGGCCTTGATAAGTCATGCGCACGTTACATGCACGAAGAATTTTTCCGTCATGTTGACATTAAAAAAGAAAACATCTTCTTTTTTGATGGCTACACTAAAGACCCACAAAAAACTTGCACTGATTACGAAGAAGAAATTAATAAGGCAGGCGGCATTGACCTCCAGCTTTTAGGTATTGGCCGTGATGGCCACTGGGGCTTTAACGAACCAGGCTCAAGTTTAGGCAGTCGTTCCCACGTTGTTGCCTTAACAAAACAAACACTCGACGATAACTATGAAGACTTCTACCGTAAAGAAGGCATTAGCCGCGACGAAATGCCTCACTTCTGTCTGACAATGGGAGTTGGTACGATTCTTGATGCTAGAAGGCTTATATTGCTCGCTAGTGGAACAAAGAAAGCTAAGATTATTAAACTTGCACTTGAAGGTTGTATCACAAGTCAAGTAACGGCCAGTGCGATTCAACTATACACCGGAGAAGCAACTGTCGTCCTTGATCATGATGCAGCGATGGAGTTATCAAACATCGATCACATTAAACACACTGAATCCATTTCCAATAAATATAAGGTAAGAGCTGAGTAATCAGCTCTTTCTTTTATAAAGGCGATTAAAAAATGCGTAGTCTTATTAACTACGCACTTTTACAATTAGTTTAAGCTAAGCAAATATATTAATATCTTAATTTTAGGCGGAGGCGTTTTGGATTATTTCCATCGTCCGCATTTTTTGTTCTTGTTTTAAATTTGAGAAATAGAAATAAGGCAAGATTAAGGCCGCGGAGGCAAGGATGCTTTCCGTCTTAAAGACGAGAATCATAATTGATTCAACACTACCTCTTGTAAGAAAAACAAGCATCGATAATAGTAGAAAGTAACCCGGTGCTGGCATTTTCTTGACAAAAATTAATATTTTAATAAATAAAGCAATTAAAACAATAAGATATACGAGTCCGCCCACAAGTCCGAAAGCACTCAATATTTCAATATATCCACTATGGTAGTTGCCATAACCTGTTGTTGACCAACTTGGGTTTTCTAAAACGATACGAGCATCATATAAAACACGATTAATAAAAATTCCATCCCCTAAAATAATCGCTCTTGGGCGAGAAACAATTAAGTCATAAGCTAGACGCCATAATTCAATTCTGGCGAAAAGCGTTCTTTCGCCAATTTCTAGTAAGTTAAGCGGAACCAAGTTAGTTAAGCCGCGTGCTAGCAAGGTTTGCGATAAGGCTGGAAGAAAACGGAATAAGACAAAAACAGTAGTAAAAACTACCGAAATAACAAATTCAATTAAAAAGCGTTTTTTATGCCTTTTTAGTAAAAGTAATAAGTGTCTTAAAAAGACGAGAATGAAAGTTAAAAGTGATAATAACATATTTGTTTTTGAAAATGTAAAGTAAATGGCAACAAGGAGTGGCACTGTTATGATAATAAAGAAATATCTTCTTTTGCGTGTTTTATAAAAGAAATATAGGAAAATAGAAAACATAAAGCCCGTTAATAGGAAACTAGCAAAGGTATTACGGTTATCATAAGGACCTTCAGGCACAGGAATATTTGCATTTCCGTAGCCAATTTTAATAAGATCAACATAAACTTGATATTCAGTCACAAAAGAATAAATGGCAATACCTAATGCGTAAGCGATAACTGCGTACGATAATAAAAGGACAAAACCGCGAAAAAACTCTTTACGCGGGAGCACTATCGCCATTAAGTAAATATAAGATGCACTTATAAAAAGTAGCATTAGTGAACGGAACTTATCAGCAAGTGTTACTTGTAAGAGTAACTGCACAACCTCACCATCTTTTGTTGTTGCATTAATGACTTGATCCATCGGCATGATTAAGAGATTAAAAACACTTAAGGCGGACACAATTAAAAGAGCATAAAGAAGAAAGACACGTGTTTTTGTTTGCTTTTGATCAAAACGTTGAACATAACTAGTAAATACTATGAGGGTTAAGTTAGCAACAATCAAAAACAAAAAACCAACAAAGTCGTTGTGGGAGAAAATAATACCATTTGGTGCATATGTTTGTTCATAGATTAAGAAGGTAAGTGCACTGATGAGAATGAATGGTATAAAGGATGTATATTTGTTAATAAAAGTAGGTTTATGTTTAAACATAGATTAATAATACTATTTAAACAATAATAATTCAATTTGTATTAATTGTCCTTGATGACAAGCAAATGGAAAAATGATATATTTGTATAATTATATGATTGGTTCCTTTATTGGAAGAGGCCTTAAATGCATAAAGTTAAATCTAAATTTATCATGTTACTTGCTGTAGCTATGTTTACAGGCTCTTTAAATATTAACAAATATTACAACGCTGTTAAAGCATTATCACTGCCCACAAATATAAATATGACCATGCGTAATGGCGCGGAACTTTTTAGTTATTATGACGGAATTAATGGATTGAGTGGAGAAAATTTACTAGGGGCTTTAAACCAAAAAATTTCCGGCCACACGGAATATAGCTATACTTCAGATACGGATTTCAATGCCTTCAAAATTCTTCATCGAAACTGGAATTTAAGTCCTTTAACAACGACAGAGCTCCAAAACTTTGATTACATTAATGATATGCCTTATATAAATAAGCTATATGCTGACTATAATGATGATATAAATACTGCTGATTTATTTAAAAACGTCGACGCAACGTCCGTCAGTTTCGACAAAGAACATATTTGGGCACAATCGATGGGTGAGTTTGGTAGAACAAAAGGTGCTGGTAGTGACTTTCATGCCCTTTGGGCCGCTGATGTACGTGGAAACCGATACGCTCACAATAATAACAACTTTGCCGTTCCGCAGACAGGAATTACGAATTATGACAATGACAAAGGTACATATGTTGGTCGGACTGGTTATTTAAATGGCGCTAGTGAAAAGGTTTTTGAACCACTCGATCAATATAAAGGCGATATCGCAAGAGCAATGTTTTATATGCCCGCCCGTTATTTCACCTATATCGATGAAACACATCCCAAACTTTCACTAGTTTATGGTTCGCCGGTTGCTGTGGTGGCTGACCAAACACACGCAGGATTAGCTGGCGATTTAGCAGCTCTTCTTGCATGGCATGAACTAGATCCTGTTGATGAATCTGAAATTAAAAGAAACAACTTAATTTATAATAATTATCAAGGAAATCGTAATCCTTTTATCGATTTTCCTGAACTTGCGCGCGTTGCTTATGATGAAACTTATTCTGGCCCCGGTGCCTCAATTAGTGCGGGATCTGCTTGCCTAATTGGTAATTGTCCTTATTATGAAACGTCTTCAAAAACACTAAGCAGTATTTCAATAAGTGCTAATCCCACTAAAGTTGATTATTACGTTGGCGCAACACTTAACACTAGTGGTTTAGTAGTTACTGCCCACTACACTGATGCAACTAGTAGCGTTATTACAAATTACAATTTATCTATAAGTGGGGAGAGTACGACTACGTTCACTACGAGTGGCATAAAAATAGTTACCATTTCTTATGAAAAAGACGGTGTACCAGTTTCAACTACTTATAATGTTTTTGTCGCTAATAGTGCTAGTTTAAACGTTACTCCAATAATTACTTCCATTCCCCTTGGCAGCACTTATAGTGACTCTAATTTAACCGCGGAACTTAATTATTCGACAATTAACGGCTCTTTTGTTGAATCAGTTGCCTTTTCTAAACTTACAGTATCACCTGTTAATAATATGAAAATTGGTGTCCAATCACTTAGTGTTAACTATTTATCATTTCAAACTAACTTTAATTTAACTGTCACAAACCAAGGAGCTTCTGTTGGCACTCTTGTTATTGTGTCAGATTTGTTTTTCTCGGAATACATTGAAGGAAGTAGTTATAATAAAGCACTAGAAATATATAATGGCACTACTTCACCTATTGATTTGTCGGCGTACTCTTTAATTCAGTATAATAACGGTGGCTTGACATCGGGTAAACCTCTTACTTTATCCGGCACTATTGAAAGTGATTCTACTTATGTAATAGCTCATAGTTCTTCTGTTACAACTATTTTAGATGTGGCAAATTTAAAAACAACAGCCTCTTTGATTGGCTTTAACGGTGATGACGTAATTGCGCTACTTAAAAATGGGGTTATAATCGATATCATCGGTACTCCTGGTAGCGAAGCTAACTTTGCAAGCGACACTACACTCGTAAGAAAAGATAATGTTTATTGTGGGGTCACAACTTATAATCCCGCTGAATGGAACTTTTACCCCAAAGACACTCTTACATATTTAGGCAATCATACCACGGCCTGGATTTCTAGTGGCGTGAGTGCTGAAGAGCAAGCCTTAGCGTACGCGCAGTATTTTAAACTGATCACAGGCCCTTATTGTTTAGGTGGGACTGCAACTAATATCCCTTGGAATAGTCTTAAGAGTGAGTATAATTTTATGACGGACTCTTCAAAAGATATATTCTTTGCATCAACTAATCTTGAAATAACTGACGCAAGAGCAAGATACACTTTACTCGTTAATCGTTATCAAGTTTTTAGAGATGATAATTTCTTAATGGACGGCGATGGTGATTTACTTGTTACAAACCCTAAAAAGATAGAAGAGAATAGCAGTGATAATACTATAATGTTTGTGCTTATTATGTTTTTATCAATTACGAGTGTTTCTTTGTATCACCTTATTAGAAAAAAACGCTTAGAAATATAATTAGTTTTATTAAGTTTCAACGTTAGTTAAAAACTTTAGAGGATTTTTTTATTTGAAAAGAACCTTTTCGCTTATATGTAATTTACGTAAGTGATGGGTCAATATATTTTCCTTGTAAAAATTCTTTACATTTTTTGTAAATTGTTTTACATTGTAAGTGTGAGGTACAAAGTATGCTTAATCTAAAAAAAATCGGTATAACCTTAACAGAACTGTCAGAGTTAACTAAACTCTCGCGGCCAACTTTATATAAGTACTTAGATTTATATATTGAAGGTAATGGTGCTTACATAAGGCATGATCTTTATCAACTGCTCGACTTTATTGAGAAAAATCAAAAAATCGAGAAAAAAGACATTTATGTATATTACGACAATTTAACAAAGAAAAGGGGGAAATAAATATGTTTTTCAAAAAATCAGTTCGTCAACAAATTGAACAAGAATTAGAACTACACTTCTTGTTTAACCATCTCATCCTAGAAGAGGATGCTTTACGCTTAGAAAAAGAGGCCCAGGCTTTAGATAAAAATTTGACAATGAATGCCAAAGTTCAAAACCTCCTTAATTTTTCTCAACAAACGCACGATAACTATAACAAGGCTAAATTAGATCTTGAACAACTAGAAAAAGAGTCACGTGATGCTGGCTTTAAAGACTTTACTTTTGAACGACTAGAAAAAGTCGCTAAAGAGTATGCTAAAGATGATGAATTTTATGAAGCGCGTATTATTATGGCCATCAAACTAGTATTTTCTCTTCCAAGCAAGTTAAACGGTTCAACTAAGAAAACTGCATTTGCAAAAATTTCGACACTGCTAGCTTTTCCTAACTCCCAAGCTTTAAGTGAAATCGAATCAAGTTTAAAAAACAATTACAAAGATATTTCTTTAACTAACAAAGTTGAAAGAGATGAACTCATTAAAGTTGGCCTTATTTCCTCACTCATTGTTGCAGGCATCGTTAGTGCTGTCACACTTCCCTTTATAGGTTTAGGTGCGACTGCTAGTATAAGTGGGGCAATAGCCACTAATCTTATTACAACGACTACTATTAGTCTTGCTAGTGGTATTGCTGCTAGTGGAGTGTTGTACGTTCTTAAAAGCAAAGCTAATGAAGTAAAGATTCTCGAAGAGTTTTCTAATTTGACACCTGATGAACTTGCCTACATGCTCTCCTTCAATGCCACGCTCATTAATTATATGCGGCGTCTAGGTGTTAGTAGTGAATCCTCCGCGATTAAAAAGCGTTTAGATATTTTTGTAAAAATGAGCAATCAAATTAACGTTGATTACTATTTAAAGCAACAACAAATTGAAACGAATAGTCAAAAGAAAAAGATCATGGCAAAGTGTGATCAAATTCTTGTTAATTCTATTTAAATAAATATTTATTTATCTAACAAAAAGCTGGTTTGTAACAACCAGCTTTTATTTTTTCAAGAAGGAAAATAATATTATCGTAATTTGAATAGGAATTCCTAAAATATAAAGCATCCATGTCCCGTATTGATATGTCTCAATAAATATCGCTGTAATTAGTGTCCAAAGTAAGATTGAGTAAATGAAGAAAGAAAATTTTCTTTTTCCCCATTTACGGTTAAAGCCGACAAGCGTTAAAGCCGAGAAAGGAAATGCCCAAACGAATGCCGTCCAAAAACGAATTTGTTCTAAATACAAATAGCCATACACAAATATAATCGTTGCGATAATAAAAACAAAAGACGTCACAATTGCGGTGATTAAAATTCTGTTTGTTTGAATTATTTTGGGGAGCATATAATCTTTTTTCTCTTCGCGAGGTTTCTCGCTCGTTAAATAATCAATGGTTACACCAAAAATATCGGCAATTTTTTTAAGCGTCACAAGTTCAGGAATTGACTCCCCTCGTTCCCACTTACTAACTGCCTTATCGGTGTAATGAAGTTTGTCAGCAAGTTCAACCTGCGTCCATTTAGCCTCTTTACGCAACTCCACGATGTTCGTGGCAACAATTTGATTTAAATCTAATTCTTCTATCATTGTTCTATTTTAATCTCTTTCTATGCGTTTGTAAACTAACAGTAGAGTCGGCTCTACTGCTAGTGTTGAGATTAATAGAGTTATTTATTATCGAGTTGATAGGAAAAAGAGTCTTAATCTTTGACAATGTTATTATACGAAAGGAATTTATATGCAAATTACAATAATCGCGCCCGTTCTAGGCGAAGAAAATAATGGAACAACAGTCGCAACATTTAATCTAATTAATTCATTACGTGAGAAAGGCCATAAAGTAAATATCGTTTGTGGTGATGAATTCCGGCGTGGCCAAGAAGGATTTTATATTTTAAATCAATTATCACTTGGTGCATTTGATGGTATCGTTAAAGCAAATAATGTTGTCCTTGCTAGGTTCGATAAAAAAATTATTAGAGAAGCTTGTGAGGGTAGTGATGTTGTTCACGTAACAATGCCTCTATTTTTAGGAGCAAAAGTTGCAAAGTTTATTAAAAGCGAACTAAAAATACCTGTGACAGGTGGCTTCCACGCGCAAGCCGAAAACTTTTCTAGTCATATATTCAATCTGATGAATAATAAATTGTTTAACAACATTATTTATAACAAATATAACAAAGGGCTATACCAACACTGCGATGCCATTCATTACCCAACTTCGTTTATTCGTGACGTGTTTGAAGACATTGTCGGGCCAACAAATGGTTACGTTATTTCTAACGGTGTAAGAAACACTTTTTATCGTAAAGATGTTGAAAAGCCTATTGAACTAAAGGATAAAAAAATTATTTTATTTACTGGTCGCTTAAGCAAAGAAAAATCTCATCATATTCTAATTCGCGCTATATCGCTTTCTAAATATGAAGGTGACATCCAACTAGTATTTGCCGGGCAAGGTCCACGTGAGAAAAAACTTAGAAAACTGGCTAAAAAATTACTAACAAATCAACCTATCATTAAGTTCTTCTCTTTTGATGGTCTTAACGACATGATCAATATGGCTGATCTTTACGTCCACCCTTCTGAAGTTGAGATTGAAGCCATCTCCTGTTTAGAAGCAATCAAATGTGGCAAGGTCCCTGTTATTGCTAATTCTCCCCGCTGCGCAACGAAGGCTTTCGCGCTTGATGATAGGAGCTTATTCAAAGTAAATGACGCCCGTGATCTTTCTGATAAAATAGATTACTGGTTTGATAATGAAGAAGAAAAAATACGGATGGGCGAAGTATATGCTAAGAGTCCCGTTGTTGATTCAGTCGAAGTTTGTATGAGTAAAATGGAATTAATGTTAATGGAAGTGGCAGGCAATGTCGAACAGCAAGATTATATATTACAAGGATGAGTTAAATGACGATTTTGCACGTAACAATATAAAAACGCAGCAAATTCCAAATAATTATCGCTATATTAATAAAAATGTCTTTTATCGCTTTGGCGCCTTCTTTCTATATTACTTAATTGCCAAACCTATTATTTGGACGATTATGAAAGTGCAATTTTGTACGAAACTAAAAAATCGTAAAGTATTGAAGAGCGTTCGTGGTCAAGGGCACTTTATTTACGCTAATCACACTAGTGATACGCTTGATGCCTTTCGCCCAAACACCTTACGTTTATTTAGAAAAAATTACATTCTTGCTAACCCCGACGCTTTTTCTATTCGCGGGCTTAAAACAATTGTCACAATGTTAGGCGCAATCCCAACAGTCGAACAAGACTTAAGACAGCAAATTAATGTCCTTAGTACAGTTGAGCACCGTATCAAACAAAAAGCGAGTATTACAATATATCCTGAAAAGCACATTTGGCCTTATTACACAAAAATTAGGCCATTCCAAAGTGCAGCCTTCCACTATCCTGTTAAACTTGCTAAGCCTGTTATTGTTTTAACAACAACTTACCACAGGCACAAGGGTTTGCTTAAATGGCTTAAACGACCGCGTGTCATTCATTATCTAGACGGACCCTTTTATCCAGATCAAAGTTTAGGCTCAAGTGAGGCTAAACAAAAGCTTTGTGAAGAAGTTTATGAAGCAATGGTAAAACGTTCAAGTCAAAACGAACAATATGAATACGTTAAATACATTAAACAAGACTAATATAATTTAAAGAAAAAGAGTTGCATGAGGGGCATGCAACTCTTTTATGTATTACCTCAATATTGAGGCCCTCGGGGGAGGCTAGTTAGGGTGACTATTGAATAATGTAATCTACATTAGTTTCATTAGTATCCTCATTAACAGTCACGATTTTTTCATAAATGAATTCACCTTGACCTTTAACAGTGATGTGAAGGAATACTCTATCTTCAACTACTTCATATTCAATTTCATACTTAACACCGTCAATTTTGACTTCTAATTGTAATTCGTTATCTTCATTTTCAATTTCCAGTTTGAATTTTCTAACTACTTGACCATTTTCGACAACTGTATATTTGAATTCTTCTTCGTATTCGTAATCTTCACTACCTTCAACACCTTCAATTTCGATTTCTTGTTTGATTGAAATAAAATTGTCTTTATCTTTGAAAATCATAAACTTCATTTCGATTTCTTGTTCATCGCTATCATTATCAATTTCGGTCTTACTTACAAATTGATATTCCTCTTCACCAACAACAGCAATACCAGTAATTTTCAATTCATCATTTTGATGATTTCTATCGTGGTCTTGATCTTTGTCGTTATCGTGGTTATGACTATGAGTTTGTTCATTGTTTCCATTATTACTACCATGATGTTGTCCGTCACTATCATCGTCGTCATCTTGTTTGTCACTATCTTCACCGTGGCGACTTAAGATAGGTGTCTCAAGTTCTTCACTAGCTTCTTCATCAATAACATCTTCACCAGGAAGCGTGTCATCTGCTTCTAATGGAGTGGCATTATAGTATAGGGAATAACTTGTTGTTTGTTCATCCATGATTAGAAAGGAAATGACATCAAGATTTGTATAGCCTTCACGATCACTTTCTTTTTGTTCAACACTAAAGCCGGAGCCATTCGTAAATAATAAATCTAGTGTAGCAACAGGGATATTATTTTCTTCTTGAGTAACTTCATCGCTTGGAATTTCTGTTGTTTCACTCATGGCACTAAATTTAGTTGGAACGCTGAGTCCTTTAACAAGTGAAATTGCAGTTGTGGCTTGGAAAGCCATTGTTTTCGTTTGGATCACTGGCATTCCTGCTTCTGAATTAGTAAGTGGTAAATTTTGACATCCCGTCAAAACTAGACCCCCTGCTATAAATAATGTGAGACCTAATGTTTTCTTTTTCATTTTCTTTACCTCCATTTTGTCTTCTCACAATAAATACGAATTAGTTTAGTGTTTTATTGGGAAAATAAAAAAAGAGAGCTTTTAACTCTCTTCGTTTAACTTTTTTTCATCTTAATAGGAATATATATAATTCCCATCTTCATCTTTTGTAACAGTAAAGGTGAGGCGTGCATAATTAATAATATATGTCTCATTTTCTAAACCAATAATGAATTTGTATTCAACACCAACTATTTCAACATTAGTTTCAACGTAGCGAACATTTTTATCACCATGTCTAAATGTTTCAATTTCGAGCACGAAGCTTTCTTCATTATTTTCGACCAAGGTATAAGTGAATTGTTGTTTTTTACCTTCGTTTTCACTTTGAATTTCTAAATAGGATGTTGCACTATATTCGATTTTTAAACTAATATCGCTTTCGTTATCTTTTAAATCAATTTCAGTTTGGCCACTATAACGATATGTGTCCTCAAATACGTGAATTTCCCCTTCTAGTTCAGTTTCAGTTTCATCTTCATCTATTTCTAAATCAACATTACATAGTATGTAAGTATTAACATCAATTATATATTTAGTGGTATACGTATCAAAGACGCCGATAAATACACCTTCATATTTTTCATATGCGAAATCATTATCAATCGCATAAAAGTCATCAACGAGTGGAAGTGTTTGATTAAGAACATCTTCAATTTCTGCTTGCGAGGCTAAACTTGTATGTTCATTATTACCATCTTGCCGCATATATGTAGGTGGAGCGATTTTGCGACTACCATCGGCCGTAAAACTCGTTGCCGAAAATGACATGAACACGAACTCTCCTTCTTTGCCGCCTGGAAGTTTAGAAAACTCACGGTCAACAAAACTAGAAGCATCTTCACTTGTTGAAGTACTCGTAATGGGTGGAACAATTATATCCTTACTTAAATATACGAAAGTGCCAATCACAAGTGCCGTTGCAACAAAGCTAAGGCCAATTTTAAAACTCGGGAACGAAAATAGTGATCTTGCTTTAGGCGCTATATGCTTTTGCGCTTTAAAACGTGCAAGCACTTCGCGTGAAGATAGTTTAATATCAGGTTGTTCAACATTAGTTTTAATTATTTTTTTAATGTTTTCATCGTTATATTTATTCATAATCACTAAGTCCTTTCTGTAGTTTTTTGATCGCGTTGCTATATGTCCAGGTTACTGTGCCAATTGGCTTTTTTAGTGCCTTACTAATTTCCTTGTGGCTAAATTCACTAAGGATGTAGAGAACTACAATTTGATATTCATCTTCACTTAGAAGCTTTTCCATCCTGTCGAGGAGACGTTCACTATCGTCGAATGCTTCTTCGACACTTGCACCGATGGCCTGTTCATTCGTATAGTCATCAATGCTATTAATACGGTTTTCTTTTTTGAAATAATCTAGTGTTAAATTTCTGGCGACTACGAGTAAGTAACCAAGCGGATTTTTGTTTGCTTTGACAACATTAAGGTTATTTAGAAACTTAACATATGTTTCTGCGAGCATATCTTCGGCAGTTGCCTCATCTTTAGTCAGGGCGATAATTGAATAGTAGATTGGGCGTTTCGTTAGTTCATAAAAACTATCAAAGGCTTCCATATCTCCTACTTTTAATCGATTAAGATCACTTATGAGTTGGGAAATTTCAACCTTATTCATAATTTCCCCCTCATAGTGAATACGATTTTGCTTGTGCTTTTATTGGTTTTTTTCATTCTTTTATTTCTTTTCTACATAAGTGTAGCAAATATGAGCTTATTTTTCTTATTTTTACATAAATAAAAAGCCTCCTAAGTGAAGGCCTAATAGACTAAATTAATTAAAGTATTTAAAATTACTCTTGAAACTGCCATCTTTCTTCATCGCTATGGAAGCCAAATTCCATAATTCCGCGCGTCATTCTTTTATTAGCGTCAAAACTAGCAATCCCAACAAAAAGAACATATTTTCCTTCGTTGAGTACATAAGGAATAATAACTTCTAAAGCAGTTCTTACATCAATCTTAATTGCGTTTTTTAATTCGACTCTATATCTAAAACTAAGAGGAATCGTGCCAAGGGTTGGAATACTGGCCGTATTATTTTTCAAAGAAATTTGTTCAACGCGGCCATCTTTTTCATAGTAGCCGGTAATAATGTTTCTAACGTGTGAGTGACTAATGCGGCTCAAGTTAAGTAGTTCGCCCTTACGAATAATTGTCATTAAATAAATGTGTCGGTTTACATAGTCTAAATCTTGCCGCCCATAAGCATGATCACGTATTGCACATGCTTTAAAATTAATGTCTTGCTCACCAAGTTTGATTTTTGCATTAATCATTCCTTGTTGTTTGACTCGTTCTTGTTGATTTATTTTAAGTCCCACTTTAAAACTCTTGTCCCACTTTTCTTTAGCTAAGGCACTTGCATACATTTCTGGATCAAGTTGGGTTTTAAAGTCAAAAACTTTGTTTTCACTTGTAAATTGACCAGAAACTTCGACATTAATTTGTTCATCAGTAAAATGAGCAAGTTTAGTTTCGTCAATGATCATTTTGTTTAGTAAACCTTTAAAAGTAAACTGCCACACTTTGCCTGGATCAATTAAAATAATGTTAAGTGGACCTTCTTCATTATTAAATGTTGTGATCCTATTGGCATACGTTCCCTTTTGTGAATGATAAATAAACCAAATTTCATTTTGGCCCTCTCCACCTAAAACTTTACGTAAAACAATTGATTCACCTTCAAGTGTATGCGCTGAAAAGTAATAATCATTTAAATCATTTTTATCTGCCTCACTTGGCAGTTCATAAGTTTCTGAAGCAATTAGATCAAAAGGCCGTTCATTTTTGGCCTTCGTAATTGAGGCAAGCATCAGGAATTTTTTAATGTGATATTTAAGGCCCATGTGTGCTTCTCCCTTAATAAAGTAGACTTAATTATAGCATATCAAATGCTAATTATTATATTTCGTAAAAGTGTATATTTTAACAATACACGCTTGCTCAAAACACATTTTTATTAAGCTAATGTACGAATAACGGCATAACTTACGTAACTTACAAAAATTAGAAGTAAAATAATACCTTCCACTTTTGATAAGCGCTTGCGCAATATTAAAACCGAGGCAATAAGCGTGATTGCTATCATAATTAGCATATCTATAATAATCGTGTTACTGACACCAAGCGGAACGAATAGTCCTGTTGTGCCAAGAATAAATAATATATTTAAAATGTTAGATCCTAGGATATTACCTAGAACAATACCGTTTTCTTTTTTCCGTGCCGCAGCGATTGAAGTTGCTAACTCAGGAAGAGATGTCCCAACCGCAACTACTGTCACCCCAACAAGTATTGTTGCTAAACTTTGATCTAGCCCTAAACCGATAGCCATTTTTTCTGCTAAATATGTTGCAGGTCTAGTGACTAACTCAGCACCAAGAGCAATACCAACACCACCCAGGATTAAAAAGACAATCGTCCAAGCGGTGAAATTCTTTTCAATAACAGCAACTTTTTCTTCACCTTCAACGACAACATCTAAATTATCACTTCCACCTCGCAAACTCGATTTGATAAGTAAGAAAATGTAAGTGGCTAAAAGACCAAGGAAAATAAGCGCCTCCCACCACGCGATAACTTTATCGAGTTGGAAGAAGAAAGCAAAACCAAAAAGCGTCAAGGCCGCTAAAATCGCAAAAGGTAAATCTCGCTTGATAATACTTTTTTGAACGAGAATCGGGCTCATTATTGCACTGATTCCGAGGATTAATGTTAGGTTAGCGATGTTAGAGCCAACAATGTTACCTAACGATAAGTCAGCGTTGGCAGTTGACTTAAGAGCACCTGATAAACTAACAGCAAATTCAGGCAGTGAAGTTCCAAGAGCGACGATAGTTAAACCAATAATAAGCGGCGATATTTTAAGTTTACGCGCGATCGTTGATGCGGCATCAACAAAGTAGTCGGCTGATTTAATTAAGACAAATATTCCCAGTGCAAAGACAAGGATGTTAAGTACGATGTCCATGTTACCTCCAAATAGTAGCAAATAACGTTATTTGCAATCTTGCTTATTATACATTAACAAGCTGCATTTATTAAACAAACTCAAATTTAATTGCCTAACCTAAAAATATATGCCTAATAAAGTTAATCATCATAGGTCTTTTTATGTATGACAGTAATAATAAGTGAATTTTATTAAACATATTTTCGTTAAGAAATACAGCTTTTTAGTTCTACTTCTTTTAGTTTACATTCTAAGTGCCATCCCATAAAAAAAACACCCCTCATTCCAATTGTTCTAGAAGGAGGGGTATTAATCTTAATCTAATGTAACTTCAAGTTTTTGACTTAATAATAAATGCTTGTAATTATTTACCATTACGGACGAGATAATCAAAAGCACTGAGAGCAGCAGTCGCGCCGCTTCCCATTGCAACGACAATTTGCTTGTAGGCTGTCGTTGCGCAATCTCCAGCCGCGAAGACACCTTCCATGCTTGTCGCACCTCTATTATCGATGACAACTTCACCAAAACGGTTACGTTCAAGTGTATCACCAATAAAGGCGGTATTTGGTGCTAGACCAATTTGAACAAAGATACCTTGGAGGGCAATTGTTTTTTCTTCACCACTATCACGGTGTTTGAAACTAATACTTTCCACTTTCTCTTTGCCGTTAATACTCGTTGTTCCAACGTTTTTATAAACAACAACATTAGGGAGACTATATAATTTCTTTTGTAAAACTTGATCAGCTTTTAAATCTGGCATAAATTCTAAAACAGTCACATGATTCGTAATATTAGCTAAATCAATTGCCGCTTCAATACCAGAATTTCCCCCACCGATGACAGCGACATCTTTACCTTTAAATAAAGGACCATCACAGTGAGGACAGTAGGCGACACCCTTGTTTTGTAGTTCTATTTCGCCAGGTGCTCCAGTATTACGCCATTTAGCGCCTGTTGCAACAATGACTGTTTTACTTTTTAAAGTAATGCCACTTTCAAGTACGACTTCAATTAGATCTTTTTTCTCTAAGCGAGCGACCCGTTCTTTTTTAATAATATCAACATCGTACTCACGACAATGTGCTTCAAGATTAAGGGCAATCTTACTACCCTCGGTATGTAGCGTCCCTATAAGGTTTTCCACACTTACTGTGTCAAGTACTTGCCCACCAAAGCGTTCTGCTACTAAGCCAACTCTAATGCCCTTACGAGCGCCATATACGGCCGCACTAGCACCAGCAGGACCACCACCAATGACGAGCATGTCATAAGGCTCTTTGTTTAAGAGGTGGTCATGATTTTCTTCAACACCAAGTTTATCTAGTATTTCATCCATACTATGACGTCCCCCGCCTAAAAACTCACCATTAAGGTAAATCGCGGGAACGCCCATAATATTTTTGGCTTCTACTTCGCTCTTAAAAACGCCACCATCAACCATTTTGTGGGTAACATTAGGATTAATGACCGCAAAAATGTTTAAAGCTTGGACGACATCAGGACAGTTATGGCAGGTAAGACTAACATAGGTCGTAAAGTTTAGTTTACCCTTTAATTTTTTAATTCTTTCTAGTTGGCTATCTTCAATTTTCGGTGCTCTTCCACTTACTTGTAGTAAGGCTAAAACTAGCGAAGTAAATTCATGCCCAAGCGGAGCACCAGCAAATGTAACACGAGCGGGTTTACCAACTTGGCCTATTGTAAAACTAGGAACACGTTCTAAATTTGCTTCTTTAAGAATAATACGATTTGATATCGCTTTTAATTCTAGAAGCATGTTTTTCACAGTTAAAGAATCTTCATCGTTAGCAACAATGTAATTTATTTCAATGTCGCTTTCTAAAAGTGCCAAATATTGTTTTAGTTGTGTTTGTAAATTTTGGTCAAATATCATAATTTAGTGCCTACTAAATCTTGCCGACAAGGTCTAAACCAGGAGTTAAGGTTTTTTCACCTTCATGCCATTTAGCGGGGCAAACTTCTTTAGGGTTTTTACGAATGTATTGAGCAGCTTTAACTTTATTTAATAATGTTGAAGCGTCACGGCCAATTCCACCGGCATTAATTTCAACGGCTTGAACAACGCCATCTGGATCAATAAGAAAAGTTCCGCGTTGCGCAAGGCCATCCTCTTCATCTAAAACATCAAAGAGACGGCTTATTTTATGATTAGGATCTCCTATCATAGGATAAGTAATTTTGCCTATTGCTTCTGAGTGATCATGCCAGGCTTTGTGTGTGTAGTGTGTGTCTGTTGAAACTGAATAAATTTGCAAACCTAATTCCTTGAGTTTTGGATACTCATTTTGTAAATCTTCGAGTTCTGTTGGACAAACAAAAGTGAAATCTGCTGGGTAAAAGCAAACAATTGTCCACTTGCCCATTAAATCCTCGTGTGTAACAGTAATAAACTTTTCGTCGACATAAGCTTGGGCGCTAAATTCTCCGACTTTTTTTCCAATTAATGACATATAAATAATTCCTCCTTTGTCATATTCTTACTTCTAGATTATCATCCTTTACGGGATTATTTTCAAACTAAACACTTAAAAACGTTTGCATTCTTTTCTTTGTAAAAGAAAAAAAGCCATTGCTGGCTCTTTTGGAATATAGTTTTGACAAGTTTTACTTTTTATAAAGTTCAACAATGGCGTCTGTATCAGCATAGCGGTGAGCAATTGAAGAAGCGGCTGCCGCGGCAATTGCACCGACAATGTCATCAAGGAAGGTGTTACAAATATTTTTGCTTTCACCCTTTTTATTATCAAGAACACCAATAATGCCAGGCTTAGTCTTATCAACATAACCAAAGTTTGTAAGCCCAATCGAACCGTAAACGTTAACAATCGATAAGGCTAAAATTTCATCAATTCCGTATAAGCCATAGTCACTCAAAAGTATTGTTGATAATGGTTCAGAAATTAATCCTTCTTCAGCTAGACGGTCAAGTTCAATCCCCGTTAGGATTGTGTGTTGAACTTCGCGTTTCATAATGACTCTTTCAATGTGGTCAAGGCAAGTTTCCATTGTTAAGGTTTTAACATACTTTTTTTGTAGGTCATACGTAACTTGAGCAATATCTAGTAATGTGACCCCTCTTTTTGCTAGTCTGTCGACCATGACATCGAATTTTTTTTCATCATTAAAACGGTTTAAATCTTCTTGTGAATGTTTCATATTATATCTCCTTAATCTAATCTTATCACACTAAAACATATAGTCATACAGGCGAAGGGTATATGCTAAATAATTTAGCTTTCTGCGATAGAATTTTAAAAAATAGGGAATAAATATTAGTATTTATAAATTAGTTTGCTCTTTTCATTAGCAAATAAGCCCTATTTACTTGGTTTTTATTACCCTTAGGCTGTATGACTATATTTTATAAATTTTTAGCATCCAAAAGTAAGGTTTTCGATTGGTGTTTGCCATTAAAGTGATTTATTATATTCTAATATTTGCTCGATTATTAAGGTGTTAAAATTCTGGTAATTAGTATTAGCAAAATCAACCATAAAAATTGGCATTACCGATAGCCAATCGTGAAAATTTTCATTTTTTATTAGTGTTACATTACTTTTTTTGGCTAAATCTAGTAGTGACCACTTCAGTATTGTTTCTAAAGGATATTCAAAATAATCGGGTGTAAGTTGAGCTTGATTAACAAAAAACATTCCCGTTAATCCTTGATTCTTAATATAACTTGCCTCGAGGTCAATTTTAGAAATTAAATCTACTTCTTTAATGACGTCATGCCATTTAGATCTAATTGAAACGAGATTTTCTTCCCCATCCCCACGAATATAAATTTTGTTCTTATATTCATTAGAGATTTCTCCGGGATTAGCTAAGAAAATAATACCACCACGTTCACTACTTATTACATCTTCATAATTTAAATCGGCCAAGGCATTAATGCTTGTATCGTAATGAATAAAATCCGCAAATGTTTGTTCGTTTATTCTTGTCGTCATCAAATAATCCAAAAAATCCATCGCGCTCTTCTCACCCAAATAAATGTGTTGCAAGTCGAAAACAACAAATTCTTTGGGATGGCTATTTAAAAAATCGTAAATATCAGTTAGATATGTTGATAAGTAACCTGATAGCAAGCCGTGTTTAGTCATCCATTTATCACCCACAAAACTTACACGAGCATCAAAATAGCGTACTCCACTTTTTAATAGTATTCCCGCTCCATTTTTTTGAGCACGAGTAACCCTAACCATTCCACCTTTGAAAAGTGCATTTACAAACTTGTTGGCAGTTACTCCACTTTCGCCAGGATCAGGTTTACTTAATAAATTAATTTCATCTGAAAAAGCATCATGAGCACCAAGCATGGCAATATCTGTGACAAGTGTTGTCGAGGCTAAATTTGCCTCTCCAATTATATTGGAGTAATCATTGGTGCCGATTTTATGACCAAATGTAATAGGTACGTAAGCAATTGCCAAAAGCAATAGTAGTAACAATAAGGCTATTGAACTAAAAACCTTCTTAAGTTTGTGTTTCATAAATTATTTGACCATCCTTTTATGTGGTTTTCAATAAACAAAGTATAAGTCTTCAATTGAAAGCACGACCGTCGCCAATGTATAACTATTTTTAAAAAAAATCTGATTGAAGTTCAACTCTTCATTAACTTTAAATCTCATATAAAAATCCCCCTTTATTCTAACCCATATTAGGGTAAAATTTTAGGAGGAATTTTTTAAAAAATGGTGGAGCTGACGAGGATCGAACTCGCTACCTCATCGTTGCGAACGATGCGCTCTCCCAGATGAGCTACAGCCCCAATGAAAATATAATACAATTATATCATTGCCTTTTCAATCATTTAA
>Ga0265295_1002435_pt1 | contig 29494 bp, 25 predicted proteins | sample Munlansysbiofilm_FD_192503 | JGI IMG/M metagenome (GOLD analysis project Ga0265295, IMG submission 192503) | Leachate microbial communities from a municipal landfill in Southern Ontario, Canada - Methane capture system biofilm | ecosystem: Engineered > Solid waste > Landfill > Unclassified ... | reverse complement strand
AGCAGAAACAGGGTGTCTCGATCAACTTGGCGGAACTTATCGCTCATGAATTTTCACCTTCGCAGGAATTTTAAATGCCCGGAGAGTTTAACATTTTACGTTCGGAAAGTCCGACAAACTGCTAGGTAGCCTAAATGGAACCCACAATCTTTCACCAATTGATCACTCCAGTGCTCGCTTTTGCGCTGAGCTTCCTCTTTGCCCTCGGCGGAGTTGGATCGGCGGTGGCACTCGTCCCCGCACTATCTTGGCTCGGGCTACCGTTAATGATCGCTAAACCGACCGGCTTATTGGTCAATACCCTGAGTATGACTGGGGCAAGCGTCAGCAATATCCGCGCTAAACGCCTCGATTTTCGTCTAGGTATACCGATCATCATCAGCTCATTTCTGCTCGCTCCGCTTGGTGCCTGGTCGACCCAGCTCCTGCCGCAGAGAGTGCTACTAGCTGCATTTACTCTGTTTCTAGTTTTTTCTGGAATAATGCTGATCTTCTTTCGTGCCGCAAAATATACCCATCAGTATCGCGATGATCGCCCGCTAGTAGCGCCAATACTTATTGGTGCCGGTGCTGGCTATCTCTCAGGCCTGCTCGGGGTCGGCGGTGGCGGCGTGATCTCCCCTTTACTGATTACCCTCGGCTTCAACCCCAAAAAAGTTGCCGTGATTACCGCTTTTGTGGTGCCATTTTCTTCCCTGAGCGGGCTAGTTACCTATCTAGCGATGGGGCACGCGAACATGCTGCTGATGATACCCGCAGCGCTTGCTGCCTATATTGGCGGCAGCTTGGGCACCAAGGTGATGCAAGCTCGTCTCAAACCGAGCACAGTGAAAAAATTTCTCGGTATTTTACTACTGTTGTTGGCGCTAAAAATGGGCTTGCAGTTATTGAACTAGGCTATGGGACAGATTAACCACAACTTGCTGCACATAATCGTCTATCGAAGCAAGCTAAAATCATGTGGGTTTCCATCCATCACTAAAAAAGGTATTATCAATAGACCCAATCCCTCTTCGCGCGCCTACAAAACTGAGGATGCTATGAGCCTACCACCAGATAACTATCATCAATTGCAGACAATTTTAGATAGCGTTGCTGACGGCGTTTTCACCGTCGACAATGATATGCTCATAACTTCGTTTAATCGCGCCGCCGAAGAGATAACCGGATTCAACCGAGATGAAGCGATGGGGCAACCCTGCTGCGAAATTTTTCGTACCAATGTCTGCTTCGATAAATGTCCGGTGCGTGAGGCACTAGCCAGCAACAGCAAAATTACCCACCGCGAAGTCGACCTGCTCGATCGCAATAATCGCGAAATACCCATATCGGTAAACGCTTCGGTGCTGCGCAACAGCCAAGGCGATACGATTGGTGGAGTGGAAACGTTTCGCGACCTCTCCCAGCTTCATGCATTAAATCAGGAGGTGGAACACCGCTTTAGCTTTCACAATATGATCAGCCGTAACCCACGCATGCAACAGCTATTTGATATTTTACCGGATGTTGCCAGCAGTGATGTTACTGTATTGATTCAGGGCGATAGCGGCACAGGCAAAGAGCTGTTTGCCCAAGCACTACATAATTTAAGTTACCGCAAGGATAAGCCGTTGGTGGTAATAAACTGTGGTGCTCTGCCGGAACAGTTACTGGAAGCTGAGATTTTTGGGGTACGCAAGGGTGCCTACACAGGCGCGGTGGCCGACCGCGCGGGACGACTCAGCGCCGCTGAGGGTGGCACGCTCTTTCTTGATGAGATTGGCGATCTGCCACTGGCACTGCAGGTTAAACTACTGCGCGTGCTGGAGAACAACGAGTATCAAGCCTTAGGCAGCGATGACACCCGCCATGCCAATGTGCGCTTTATTGCCGCAACCCATCGAGATTTAAGCATGCAGGTGGCACAGAACAACTTTCGTCAGGATCTCTTCTATCGCCTCAATGTCATCACTATTAAAATTCCAGCCCTTAGCGAACGCAGCGAGGATATACCGCTGCTTTTAGAGATCGGCCTAAAAAAATTCTGCGCCAAGTATGGCAAAAAAATCCGTAATTTTAGCCCTCAAGCTATGGAATATCTCATGCAACATCCTTATCAAGGTAACGTGCGTGAACTGCTCAACATGGTCGAAAGAGCTGTAATACTGTGCCGTGAGCAGCAGATTGAACTGGAGCAGTTGCCCATCAAAACAGCTAACATCAGCAGTCAAGAGCGCAAACAACCCCTGAGTCGCACTGAGCTCATCCGCTTACTGGAGCGCTATCGCGGGAATAAAAAGCTTGTGGCAAATTACCTGCGCATTGATCGAACAACCCTGTGGCGCTGGATTAAAAAACACCACATAGATTAACAAGCGTTGCACAGGTTGCATTCCATTGCAGCGCAACACCTTAAAATATCCCCTTTAACTTCAGCTAGATACAAGTCTTTAATCATTATCGCCACTTCTCAATGTTGCACATGCAACATACTTTAATTGTCCAAAAATGGCAGCAAATCCGCTAAACCGCTGATCTAGCGTCCTTTTCCTCACGCCATTGGAGTTGGCACTCATCTTGTAATGTAACTTCACCATCATGAGTAACAATCAAGCCGATATAATTATTGCAATTCCATGTTATACCGACCGGGTATTGCCACGCTTTGATCAAGCTCATAAATTTCTGCTAGCCAATGTTGACCTACACAATAAGCAGGTAAATAGCCAGACCGTGCTAACTAGCCCGGTCGATGTCCATGGTTTGGCGCGATGGCTGGCAGAGCAAGAGGTGAGCGGGGTTATCTGCTCCGGTATTCATCAGCAACAACAGATTGAGTTACAAAAATTAGGTATCTGGCTAACTTGGGGAGTTGCCGGAAATCTCCAGACGGTATTGCAGCACTGGTTACAAGATCAACAGGTAATGTTAAGAACGAGCTAAATATAAAATTTGTTTCACGTCATGTAATGAAATTCATTGCATTGTAATCAGCCGAGGGCTTTTAGGTGGGCTATCTCGGCTTCAGTTCAACTGCACATAAGTATGTTATTGAATTTATGGGCAGGGTCGATTAAATTTTATTTTATTTCATGTTGTGACCCTGCCCCACTTTTTCTTGTTAAACTCCCACCACTTTCCGGATAAAATCCTTGCTTGTCAGCAAACTATTCCTCGGTTCCAGTCAAATAATCCCAGTCAAGCTGTCGTTAAATTGTGGCCAATTCGCCTTAATTCGGTTAAATTGAAACGAATTGCACATTCACTCTGTTACCACAATCGCAGCTCCGCCATACGAGGTTTATTATGTTTATTGATCTACTGCGCAGCAGACGCAGCATTCGTCAGTTCACTGAGCAAAAACTTTCCCCACAGCAGATAGATCTACTCAAAGAGGTGGTTGTTCGCGCCCCTACTTCGCAGGGGAAAAACCCATGGCAATTTATCTTTGTTACCAATCCTGAGATCATTCAGCAACTTTCTCAGGCCAAAACCAAAGGCGCAGCTTTTCTGGCGAATTGCCCATTGGCGGTTGTAGTCTGCGCTGACACCAGCTGCTCAGATGTTTGGCAAGAGGATTGTGCCATCGCCTCCATCTGCTTGCAATTAGCCTGCACCGATCTCGGCCTAGGCAGCTGCTGGGCACAAATACGCCTGCGTTCTCGCCCAGATGGTTCTAGCGCCAGTAACTTTCTCTCCTCATTGCTTGAGTTACCAGCCAATCTAGAGGTAGATAATATAATAGGTATTGGTTATAGCGCTGAAAACAAGGCGGGACATCCGAACACAGAGCTACCCTGGTCGCACATAAGAGAAATTGCATAGCGCAATCTCAGCCTGACCTCTTATTCACAAAGTTTGTATGGCCAATTTAGATATAATATCTGCATTAACGACAATCTTTATCGGCGCCATGCTCGGCGGTCGAATCGCGGCACTGCTCCATGTGCCGCGGGTAACGGGCTACCTGCTTACCGGACTAATTCTTGGGCCCTCAACCGCACATCTCTTAGACCTTCCAGCACCAATTTCGACTGCGGCGCTGGAGCAGTTGCGCCCCCTCGCCAGCTTGGCACTCGCCCTGATTATGATGAATGTCGGCGGCCAATTTCAGCTCGACGCCCTCAGACGCTGGCACTGGCGCATCTTTGCCCTATCGGCCATTGAATCGTCACTTACATTTATTCTAGTCTCCTGTGGTTGTGCGCTCACTAATCAGTGGTGGATTCACAGCACCATCGCCCCTTTCACCCTGACGCAAACTTCATTGCTGATCGGCCTGTTCTTCGGAGTTATCGCCATGGCAACAGCGCCAGCGGCAACCCTGATGGTTATTCGCGAGTATGAAGCCGAAGGACCAACGACAACTACTCTGCTCTCCTTAGTCGGACTAAACAACCTGTTGTCGGTAATTGCTTTTTTATGTGCGGTGCATTGGGTATTTGCTCCCAACGAGGGTAGCCTTACCCTGCTGTGGCACCTAATCGGCCCGCTGGCGGTAGGCTCCATCGCTGGCTTAATAATTGCGATCTGGAGTCAGCGCTTAGAACTGCCTAGCGAATTTAAGTGTATGATAATAGGTACACTATTCGCTGTCACAGCAATCAGCCAGATAACTGGAATCAACGCGTTACTCTGTCACCTTATCTTCGGCATTGTTCTAGCAAACAGCTCGTCACGCTGGCACAATATTTACGCCGCTATCAAGCAGATTGACTATCCGCTGTATGTCGCTTTTTTTGTATTGGCAGGGGCTAGCCTGCACCTCCAGACCTTGCTGCATATCGGCACTCTCGGCATCACCTATGTTATCTTACGCATCGCCGGTAAATGGTGGGGTGGGCGCTGGGGCGCTAAGGTGGCGCAATTTGGCCCACGCGAGCAGAAAAACCTCGGCATGACCCTTATGGCGCAAGCGGGGGTAGCTATTGGATTGGCAGCCACGCTGGCTCACCAGTGGCCGCAGGGTGGCAAAATGATCGAGACCGTCATACTGGGCGCAGTAGTTATGTTTGAACTCTTTGGCCCCTTGGCCGTACGCCAGGGTTTGGTAGACTCTGGCGAAGTACCTATCCTATCCCTACTACGCAAACGCGCTCCCCAAGGAACAATTGAGGGCCTGCACAATGTGGTGCAGCATTTTCGCCTATCTTTAGGTCTGCCTGCGGGACACGATGTCAAGAGTCCCGGTGACATTTTGGTGCGCCATATCATGCGCCAAAATGTGGAGACCATCTACAACGATACCCACTATAATGAGCTGTTGCGCTTTATCGCCCACAGCCGTTATGATCGCTTTCCCGTAATAGACCGCAACGATAATTTTGTCGGCGTTATCGACTACACCGAAATTCGCAATCTGTTATTTGAGCCCACACTAGCCAAACTGATCGTCGCTAGCGACCTAGTCGTAACCAATAGTCAGGCGCTTAATCCCAATCAGTCACTGCGCGAAGCATTGGAGACTATCCGTCATCAGCGCCATGTCAGCTACTTTCCCGTGGTCGATCCCGACCAGCCAACTAAGTTAGTCGGGGTGGTGCGCCAGAATGATCTATTGGCCACTTTCCGCTCTTTCGATCAGGAATTAGACTAAAACTATCTGTTGTTTCTAACTGCAAGTTAAGGTTGTATATCAAAATGTTATCTACAATTGACAGCTATTGGCCCTATCTTTTGCCGCCACTGCTTGGAGCGGTGATCGGCTATGTTACCAACTATATCGCCATCCGAATGTTATTTCGCCCCCTGCGCCCATGGTATATTTTCCGCCTGCGCATACCGCTAACACCAGGTATTATCCCCTCGCAACGCCATAAACTGGCCAGCAAAATGGGCGAGATGGTTGGCTCACATCTGCTCACCAGTCAAGATATAGCTCAGGCTCTGGATAAACCAGAATTTCGCACTAAGCTACAGCAGGCCTTAGCGAGCAAACTGGATAACTTTATCAGTCGCGACCTCGGGCCACTGATTACACTGCTGCCCGAGCGTTTTCATAAACGCTTTTTCGAATCGGTTGACATGCTGCGCTGGAAACTGACGCGCGCGCTGGGAAAATATATTTCCACCCCAGAATTTGAACAGCGGCTACAGAACTTTTGTCTTGAGCAGATAACTCAGTTGCTCAGCAAAGATGTTAAACACTACTTGAGCGCCCAACGCTATAGCCACAGCCGTCAACATATTGCTCAACGTCTACAGGAGTGGCTAAATTCCAAAAATTTAGCCACCAGTGTCAGTACCTTTATCGACAGCAAAAGCGAAGAGATTATCAGCTCGGGGAAATCACTCCAGCAGCTCATACCGACGACTGTTGTCGACACCATATTGGAGCAGTTAGAACAGGAGCTACCGGGACTCATCCAGCAGTTGGCCGCCAGTTTGGACAATCCGCACGTGCGCGAGCAATTGGAGCTAAAAGCACGCCAAACCATTGCCGACTTGATAGATTCAATCGAGGGCTTATCCGCTATCATTGGTGCTCTGTTCGATATGGAGAAGATCTATGCGCGCCTGCCACAGTTTATCGACACCGCCAGCGCTGAACTCGCTACCTGGCTGGAATCAGAGCAGGTGCAAAGCAACCTGAGCACCGCGCTGCGCCAGAAAGTAACCGCCTGGCTCGAGCAACCACTATCCACCTACCTAGCGCAGATGCCACATAGAAAGATCGTCGCCATCAAGCGCTTTATGCGCACTACGGCACTCAACTTTATCCGCAGCGATGATTGTCGCCAACTGTTACTAGGGTGGCTGGATAAGGGAGTTGACAGCATCAAGGATCGCCCGCTGCAGGAACTGCTGCAGCAGGTTGGCAGTGAAGATAGCGCGGCGAAGATTTCTCAACAACTCGCTAGCACTCTCATCGAATTGGCTCAAACTCCAGCACTACAGCACAGGATTGAGATTGAACTGGAGCGGCAAATTGATTACTGGCTCACGCAGCGCCCGCTAGGAGAGCTATCGTCGCGCCTACCAAGCGATGCGCGCGAGGAGTTGTACAACGGCCTCTTCGACCAGTTACTGCTGCTGCTCAACAAAGAGGTGCCACCATTAGTTGACAGCTTAGATATTTGCCGCGTAGTTGAAGACAAGGTAAACTCTCTCGATATTCTCAAAGTTGAGGAGCTCTTGATGGGAATAATGAAAGAGCAGTTCAAATATATAAATATCTTTGGCGCGCTGCTGGGTATGCTTATCGGCATGCTCAATTTACTCCTGCTGCGCCTGTAACGCCCCAGCTAACTTTTGCATGCGCATAACTAGAACAAAATGTCTATTTCTCCACCACCGCTGCCCATTATTTAGGCATGGGCAGCACGGCACAACGCAGTTTATCCCTCCACAACAGGGCAAATCTAGCTATATTGTACAGATTCCCAACTAACTACCTCCCGTGGCATAACTATTGCTGTCCCTCTCTCCCTGATGTAGCAAAAGCTCTGTGAACAGCGTTGTTCACTGATTTTATTTTACTTCAAGGAGGAAGATATGGAGCACCTATACAACTCGTGGGTCGGCCGCAGTCTGCTAATTCTCTGCTGCTGGCTACTTCCAGCAACAACCTATGCCGCAGGAAGTGATGTTGATACCGGCACTACTGCATGGATGATGATGTCTGTGGCCTTGGTGCTCCTGATGATCCCAGGGCTAGCCATGTTTTACGGTGGCTTGGTGCGCACCAAAAACGTCCTATCCACCATGATGCACAGCTATGTTGCCTTAGCCATAATAGGCGTACTATGGGTTGCCGTTGGTTATTCGCTAACCTTTGGCAAAAGCATCTTCGGCGGCATTATCGGCTGGAATCCGGACTATTTCTTCCTCAAAGGGATTGACGAAACCATCGTCGGCGGCATTCCTGAATACATCACGGCTATGTTTCAGGGTAAATTTGCCATCATAACCCCTGCTCTTATCAGCGGTGCTATCGCTGAACGCGTCTACTTTCGCGGTTATTGCCTCTTCATCACCCTGTGGTTTCTCTTTATCTACTGCCCACTCTGTCACTGGGTTTGGGCACCTGACGGCTGGCTGTTCAACTACGGAGCAGCTGGTGTCATCGACCTCGCCGGAGGCTTAGTCATTCATGTCTCCGCCGGATCAAGTGCTCTGGTTGCGGCAATCTATATTGGCGCACGTAAGGGTTTCCCCACCAAACCAATGCATCCCAATAATCTCGTTATGACCATGATGGGCGCAGGTCTGCTATGGGTCGGTTGGTTCGGCTTTAACGCCGGCTCTACTCTACAGAGCGGGCTGGATACTGCGCGAGCGCTGACCATGACGCAAGTTTCTGCAGCCAGCGGTGCGCTGACATGGTTACTAATTGAGGCGCTGGCTTTCCGCAAAGCAACCGCCCTCGGCTTCGCTTCCGGCATCCTTGCTGGGCTAGTAGTTATAACACCAGCGGCAGCGGTGGTGCAGCCGATTGGCGCACTATGCCTCGGTGCGGCCTCTTCGCTCCTATGTTTTTATGCGCTGAAAATGAAGATGAAATTCGGATACGATGATAGCCTCGACTGTTTCGGCATTCACGGAATCGGCAGTGGTTTAGGTGTGCTACTGCTATGCTTCTTTATCCGCGACAGCTGGATGACTAATGCGGCTGAAGCTGCTGGCGGCAGCTGGAGCGTCTTCGATCAGTTAGGCGTGCAACTAGTAGGCATGGGGGCAACCGTCGCCTTAGCGGTTAGCGTCACCTATCTTATATGTGTATTGGTGGAGAAAAGCGTCGGCTTTCGCATTGATGAACAGAGCGAGCTTGAGGGGTTGGATCAGGCGCTACACGGAGAGAAAGGCTACGGTCTTACCAGCTCTGCGCTGAATCAATAGTAATAAAAAAAACCAGCGTGGCGGATAAACAAAATTACCGCCGCGCTGGGCTAACTGACAGCTTTAGCTATTCAATTCCGCTAAAGAAATTAAACTGCGAAGTTTGTGCCAAGGTAGCTCGCCCGCGTGCCGCCTCTAGTACCCGCTGGCCCTCTTGACTAAAAGCACTTAGATGAGAGATATCTACCAAGTAGCCTGCGCAGCCCATATCTTGCAACTGTCCCATCTGGTCGCACAGAGAGAAATCGGTCTGCGACTGCAGCACCGTCACCCCGCCCCTATTGGTGACGCGGTATTCATCACCGCGATCTGACACCAGCGGCGCATCGCTCTTGACACTGGGAATACGAATGCGCGAGGTGATCAGCGCTACGGAAGTATACACCACCGCGCGCACGGGATACTCACCAGCACGCGCCAACACCTGGGTCATATTTCCCCGCTCATCCTCAATATAGAGTTCGCTACTGCAGGCTCCGAGCTCTTGCCAACTACGCAACGCTTGAGTATTCATACAGAACAGGCGGTAGCCAGTTTCGAGGCATAGATTACTATGCTTGTTAAATAGGGCAAAGTGACTGATATTATTGAGCCGGAAATGGATAAATCCCGCCTCTACCAGATAGTGTATCGCCTGTTGTATGCTGCGCCACTCATGGTCAAAAATGACAAAGGGAACATCCCAGACTACCCCATGCTGCTGACGTGGGTTAGCGTGCCAGCGTCGGTGCAGAACTGCTGCGCTCAATGGCACCAGCACTCTATCGACATCAGCCTGATCTAAAACGCGCATTTCACGCAAATCGCGCACGCCAACGGTAAGCTCTGAGCTGCGTCGACTGTGCGCCACTACGGGCGCCAATGCAGCTTTAGCGCGATTTATCTGCTCGGTGCGCTGCTGCTTATCCTGTCGTTGTACGGCAACACTCAACCGCTCATATAGCTCACGGCGTATCGCCTTTAACTGTTTCGGCGGCACTACCACATTGGGCAGATCATTTGCCTGCAAGTGCTGCAATTCAAACGGCTCCTGTGCCGTGTGCTTAAACACCTGCTCCAGCGTCTGCTGGGACAACGGACTATTTTGGGCGGCATATACCTCAACTGGATAGCTGCTCTGCAACTCGATTGTGCCCACCTGGGCCCGAATATGCAGCTGGTCATCGTGCAAGCTGACATCCAACGCCAACCCTTGGCTGCGCGGTTTTACTTGTGTTAATTTGCGCCGGCAAGCAGCATCGCTCAAGGAGAAGGCCTGCTGGGAAGAGACCTTAAATACCGCATCTCCTGTCTTAAACTTTTCGCCAAAGGGGTTGCTTACACAGACCGGCCCCGCCGCCATCTTCTTGACCGCTCTAGCCCCTGACCACAGCTGCTTTAGAGTAAAAGCGGTGCCAACTTTATCGCTGCCAGGCTGAATGCGAATACGATCCCCAACATGCAGGCTGTCACGACTATTAAAGCTTAGCTTATTACCACTAACCCTTGTGACCTCCCCTAGATAGCGCCCAGTAGAGCCGCGCAACGCTGGAGTAGCCATATCAGCTGGCTGCGCTCCCGCCAAAAAACCCTTGGTCGGAGTGCGACCATAGGACTGTTTCAGTAGCGCACGCGCCATCTTTAACACCTCGGGACGCTGCTGCGGTTTAGCATCCATCATCTGCCGATAGGCGCTAACAACATTCGAGACATACTCCGCGCTCTTCATGCGCCCTTCAATTTTGAAACTACTGATCCCAGCCTCGAGTAACTCGGGGAGCAGTTCAATCGCGGACAGATCATTAGGAGAAAAATAGTAGCCATTTTTGCCCCGATAGCTATAGCGCCGCCGACAGGGTTGGGTACAGCGTCCACGATTACCGCTCTTGCCGCCGAGGTAGGAGGAGAAATAACACTGCCCGGAAAAACAGAAACACAGCGCACCGTGGATAAAGTGCTCCAGCTCAATTTGGGTTTGACTGCGAATGTGGCTGATCTCCGCCAGTGTAAGTTCCCGCGCCAGCACTGCGCGTTCAAAACCCATCTTCTCGAGCTGTTTAACGCCAGCACTGTTGTGTACAGTCATCTGCGTTGATGAGTGCAGAGCCAACTGGGGGAAATATTCCCGCGCTAGGCGCCAGACTCCAAGATCCTGCAAAATAAGCGCATCAACGCCAGCCTGTTCAACGGCCGCAATACTGTCGATCAGCTCAGGCAGCTCCGCCTCTTTAACTAGAGTGTTCATGGTGACAAAGAGTTTGCGCTGGCGCTGATGAGCATAGGCGGTCATATCACTAAGATCGCTGAGGGAAAAATTCTTCGCTTTGGCGCGCGCCGAAAAGGACTGTAACCCGCAATACACGGCATCGGCCCCAGCCTCCATTGCCGCAAAAAAGGCTTCCAGACTCCCCGCCGGAGCGAGCAATTCGGCACTATTAACACGCTGTGCTTGTTTTTTTTGATTCACTACCATCTAGCTCCTAAAACGTGACACCTTTAACTACGACCTGCCAACCTGATCTCACTCAACATCTGCGCTTGCATAAAGTAACAAAATACCATCGGTCTCAACACAACCAGCATTTTTACGCTGCCATCAATGCTGAATTTGACACAACTCGGTCAATACCCCACCGCTACTCTTAGGGTGTAAAAAAGCGATCTGGGTATGGTGTGCTCCACTACGCGGCACCTCGTCAATAAGACGAATACCCATCTGCTGCAATTCAGCAATCTCTGCTTTAACATCGCTAACTTCGTAGGCAATGTGGTGCACGCCTGCGCCATTTTTCTCTATAAATTTTGCCACTGGCGAATCAGGACTGGTAGGCTCGAGCAACTCTATACGGCTCTGCCCCACCGCAAAGAAAGCAACTTTAACCTTCTGCTCTGCGACAATCTCTACACCTTCGGCAAGCATGCCATAAACATCGCGATACAAAGGGGTGGACTCGTCAATGCTTTTAACCGCAATACCTATATGATTTATTTTTTTAACCATGGAACACCTCCTGTAAGTTTTATTGCCGCGCCGGATTAGTTACACCTATGTTAACCTTTTTAGCACACCGTGGCGGGCAACAGGGTAAAACAATTTTTTACTTTAACTAAATTCTTCCCCGCAACTTTAATTTATCCCAGTCGTTTTCTCCTATATCACCAAATCACTAACATGCCGTAATTTAAAGTATTTACCTTCAAATCCAGCAGCTGTCCACCTAGTCAACATTTGAACAACATAACAAGAATTTGCTCTAACATACTGTTTTAACGAATATTTATCATAAATTTAACTTGCAATAAAAATATAACTTGCTAGTATTGACATTAAGCAAACAATAATTAAGTGAGCTCACACAACATTGGTACACATGAGAAAGGTATTAATTATGAACTGTCCAGCCTGTAAGCACACGCGTACCAAAGTCCAGAATCTCAGAGGCGACGGCTTTACGGTAGAAATTGTAGAGTGTAAAACCTGCGGTACAACCTGGTCGGTAAATCACGGTGTTACCGAGATTATTAAAGATACACAAAAATCTACTTTTCTGCAGTGCGACAACGAAAATGTCGAGGGCTATGATTATGATTTCGTTGCCTAATAAACCTGATACATATTGCGTAAAACAAGAAGACCCCGCCTTATAGACGGGGTCTTCTTATTTATAGCAGTAGAGCTTTACAACTCTCTTAGATTATTACCGCACTAAGGAATTCAGATGTTGTCGCCTGCTTCTCACGCTCAATCTCAGCAGGATCGGTTTCAACGAACTTCTCATCGGGGGTAACTTTAAATAGGGCCTGCCCTTTAGAAACGATAGTCCCATCTCCACCTTCAATGAGAATCTCATCTATAGTTCCAGAGAATGGTGCTGGCACCTTGTTGAACATCTTCATAACTTCCAAGATAAACAGCGGCTGACCTTTTTCAAAATGCATCCCTTTAGTAATAAAAGGGGGTAAGCCGGGAGCTTCCTGAGCGTAGTACATTCCGCCACCGGGGGTAACAATCTCGTCAGCTTTAGTTGCCGGTGGCGGCACTAGAACTTTTTTCATCGCTGCCTGCAGTTCTGGATCATGCAGATATTCAGGAATAGTTACCTCCAGATCATCCTCCACACACAGGTCATAGAAACCAGTTTTCTCCGCAATCATAAACAGCAGCCCGAGTAACTCATTGCCGAGCTCAAAGCCAAAGTGTGCAGATTGAATCTGCGCCCACTTTTCAGCATCGTAACCCAACTGTGGCTCTGGCCGACGCACGATCTTATCCAGTTCGACAAATTGTTTCTTGTGCAGCCCCATCTTAGTGCGCAACTCTTTATAGAACTTAAGCGATCCTTCCAAGAGCTCATAATCGTGCGACCAAATGACTTCGGCGGCAGGTGCTTTCGGATCCCAATCCATATTTAGATAGATATAGGTCTCATACAGAACTCCGAGAGGATTGCGCAACCACACCACTTTGCCGTTCTCGATTTTATGGTTCTTTTTGTTCCAGCTCAACCAACCGGAGAGCAGGTGTGGATCACTGAGCAGACGCAGCATAGGCCGCGTCAACAGGGTTCCCTTGCGATCCATAGCCTCAGACACCCCTTGAGCAACTTCAGGATCAGCACCAAACTTCTCTTTGAAATGTTTCTTCAATTTTAAATATGCGTAAACAACATCTACCTTATTCGCCTGCTCCTTCAGTTTGCCCACTAGGGTCAAATAGGGAACTACGAAGCGCGTTGTTGGTTTGGCCATAACATTATTAGCCTTAAACCAGTTTACTAGACCATAGTGAAACTCAAGATTGGTGGCCAGATCGACACCACGTAGATTGGTGCAGCGCAGCACAGTAGCCAGGCGGCGGTAGCTCTGCACACGATCGACACCATTAGTCAACAACAGAGCAATATTGGAGTCATAAGCACCAGCAACACTGTAGTTCATAAAATGACCAGTGTCAGGGTTGGCCACACAAATCCCCTGATCATCACGAATTTCGCCATCTATGGGCGCCGACCAGTTGTGAATAACACCACCAGCCGATGGAGACAGAGAAGAGTCCGTAGCGTTAAGGCGCGCTTCTGCGGCGGCACCAAAACGGGGCTGACGCTCGGGGCGCGGCAGACGCTCTTTGTGCTCAGCTAATAGCGCCATGGCCTCTACCAGCGACTCGACAATAAAGAAGTCCTCAGCATCATCTGGATTGGTAAATTTAAGGTTGTACACCAGCTCGGTAACGCGGTGCTCTACCTGAATACGGGTATTTACCTCCATGAAGTAGTGGCGATCACCATCGACAATACACTCGAAGGTAGAAGCTGAGTCCAAACCTACCGCCTCACCAAAGCGCTCCGACTCCGCCTCCATCCGCTTGAGAACTTGCAGGTCGGATTCCAGTGCTTTTACTTGCGCTGGCTTGTTGGCCTGCTTAGCTTTGTCGATCTCCAGAGCCAGAGCCTCCTGGGTTACCGAAATTTCCAGCAGTTTTTGCTCGTGCATTTGCAAGGAGCAGTCACGTCCACCCAGAGCAATACACCAACTACCATTACCCAGCAGCTGAATCTCGTTGTGACGTGTCTGCTCAATGTTGAGCTCGATCAGAATATTCTTGTTATCGCCGACACCATTGGTCTTAACTTCGTTGAGAATTTCCAGCACCAGCCCAGGAGCATCAGCTGCCGCAGTAGCAATCTGCTGTGGAGTTGGATTTTTACTCACCAGCAGAGATGCGCCCAGAATCCGTTGTCCTTTACCACCACCACCGCCAATGGCTTTCAGACGGATACGGGCACCAGGATAATTTGCAAACATTGCCGCGCACTCTGCCTGCACCTGTTCACACAGCTCATTAACACTGATAAGGTCGATACCTTTGGCGTAGGAGGCAAACAAGATTTGATCGGCCAACTCTTCCAGAGTCAGCGACTCATCAGCCAATACAGTGGCATCGCAGGAGAGATTTTCCGCTTTAACCACGGCGAGCAAGGCTTCTCGGCTAGGATGCTTCTTAACCAGAGTTCGCGCGGTAACATTGTCAATACCCGGGGTAACCGAGACATCAACCTGCAGCGCAGTACGCTTCGCCTCATCCTTTTTACCTGCCGCGCGCTGCGTTCCCGCGCAGGGGCCGATAAACTTAAGGCCAGCGTCCTCAATAGCCGCGACAAATTCGTCATCCTCAGCCATAAAACCGTACCCGGCGAAGATTGAATCGTAACCATTATCTTTAGCGATCCCGATAATCTGCCCAATACGATCAATCCGCTCCTCTTTTGAGGCTCCAGAGTAGTCGGGCACTCGATGAACGCGGCGATTATCGGTCAATATCCGTAGCTCTGGGGACAGAGCGTTAGGGTAGACAATCGAGTCTTTCTCCGAGAGTAGAATACCGTAGTGGGTAATACCCATCTCGCGATAGACATCCATTGCCTCTTTGCGAATAGGACCGCGACAGACGATAAGGGGCTTGAGATCTTCACAAGAAAAAGAGCGCACCCAAGCCGACTTGGACTGGCTCAAGCGTCGATCGCGATGAATCAGGGGGTTATTGCTGTAGTTATCTATATTCTGTGCCATGGGCTTTATCTCCACTTCCATGGGGTTAATTTCATATCGCACACATCACGCAGCTAGTTGCACCTGGCGATTAATGGAACTCGCGCTGCACCGCCTGCATAGGACAGGGATTGTAGTGGCGCAGGAAGAAGTTCATATTTGTCCCCAGCACCTTACGCAGATCTGTCGGCATAACTATGGATGATATTGATCCCAGAGAGAGACCCTCTTTCGGGTTCATCAGCTCTTTTTCATAGCGCGTATTCAGAGCCGCTTCCTGAGACATCAACCAGGCTGTCGCCTCCTGCTTCGCATCTTTAAGCGCAGCATCACCATCCATACCTGCAGCAATGCGATCCGCTTGCCCCTGCTTGATCTTTCCAGCGATAGAACCACGCAAATCGCGCAACTCTTTCTTGTAGACAAACTCTTTACCCGCCGGCCCCATAACCGCCAAACGAGTAGTTGGCAGAGCCAGCACCAGATCAGCACCAGTAGGATAGTTATTATATGAGGCGTAAGCGCCACCATAGGCATTGCGCAAAATCAACAGAATCCGCGGGGTACGCACGTCGACGATCGAGTCAAGCATGGAGCGCCCAGCCTGAACAATACCGCGTGACTCCTGCTCACGTCCGGGCAAAAAGCCGGTGGTATCTTCTATGAAAATAATGGGAATATTGTAGATATTACAGAAACGGACAAAGCGGGCAATCTTGTTGGCAGAGTCGCAGTCAATCTGCCCAGAGGCAACAGCACTATTATTGGCGCAAAAACCAACCACATTACCGTGTAAGCGCCCAAAGGCGGTGACCACCTCACGCGCCCGCTTAGGCTGCAGCTCAAAATAATCGCCGTGATCACATACCTGTTGAATAATTATCGAAACATCCACCGGTGTATTGAAACCAGTAGGTGAATTAAACGCTTTTTTGAACAGTGTGTTGATCTCCCAAGTTTTACGCTCCAGCGGATCACTGGTCTCCAAAAACGGCGGAGCCACACTGTTATTGTCGGGCAGATAGCTCAGCAATCTTAAGGCAGTGCGCAGTGCCGAGGTCTCATCGCCTACGGTCAAATCTGCGACACCAGTCGCCCCGTGGACACTCGGGCCACCGAGCTCATCCGGGGTAACATCCTCGCCCAGTACCGACTTAACCACGCCGGGGCCGGTAAGACCAAAGAAGGTATCCTGCGGCTGAATAACAAAACTACCCTGACGCGGCAGATAGCTGCCACCACCAGCATTGAAGCCAAACATGCACATGATACTTGGCACCACACCACTGATATTGCGCAAGGCGGTAAAGGCCTCGGCATAGCCATCCAGACCACCAACCCCTGCGGGAACAAAGGCACCAGCAGAGTCGTTCATGCCGATAACAGGAATCCCTTTTTCACCAGCCATGGTAAACAGCTTAGCCAACTTGTTGCCGTTAGTGGCGTCAATAGAGCCAGCACGCACTGTAAAATCGTGTCCATATACCGCAACGTCACGCCCTTTGATATTGAGAATACCCGTTACCAGCGAGGCGCCATCGAGATTTTTACCCCAGTTTTGAAACAGAATATTCGGCTCTTCATGAGTAAGAACCTTAATCCGTTCCCAAACGGTCATGCGGTTTTTGAAGTGCTGCTTCTCAACCTGAGCAACGGCAACGGACTTGATAGGTCGCTCTATCAGGTCATGCCCCTCCTTCATTACCTCTTCATAGCCACCAGTTACTCCAGCGATTTCACCAGGAATGGTAAATTCTACGTTCTTTTTCGGCGCCAGAGGGTTGCTCAATGAAGGTTTACATACGTTGTTTGACATCTTCGTCATCCCCTTATTGATTAAAATGAATTCCGGCCAGCAGTTCCCGTCCACTGCTGGCCGGCCAAACTGAATCCAACTAAGTTAAAAGAGTAAAACATTTTTCACTTCAGTTTATCTATCTGGTCACAATCGCTAGCACCTGCACCTCGCCACCATCGCGGGACAGTAAACGATGCCGCATCGAAGAGTCAAAGTATATGGCATCACCAGCGTCGAGATCGATTCTCTCATCATTGAGCAACATTTCAGCCTGTCCGGAGAGAATCAGCAAAAATTCCTCTCCGTCGTGGTTGTACATAGTCTCATTATCACTGCGCTCTGAGACCGTCACCATAAAGGGCTCCATTTTTTTATTCAGATTGTGCACCGACAAAGCTTCGTACGTGTAACCGTGTCCTTTGCCATCTTTAGAGATCACCCGACTGACCACACGACGGTCACCTACACGCACCACCTCATAGCGCCGCTCATCTTCCTGCTCTTCAAAAAAATGGCTAATTTTTACGTCGAAAAAACGCGCTAATTTGGAGAGGGTTGCAATGGGGGGGGAAACATTATTGTTTTCGATTTGGGAAATGAGTGCCGGTGAAAAACCTGTCTCCGTAGCAACTGCTTGCAGAGTCAACTTTCTTGCCTTGCGTAATTCCTTTATTTTTGCGCCAATATTGTATTCCACCAAGCCAAACTCCTAAAAATAGAAAACGGTTCTATTACAATGCCTGATATAATTCAATTGATTAAAATTGTCAATGCAATTGTTTTATTGCTGATAAAAAGCTTTAATCAGATTAAATCTCTACCCGAGCAGAACAAAATGCATAAATCAATAATTTCAGCATGTTACAGAAGCCATCCTACGCGCTAAACCGCATAAAATACCATATAACACACGGAGATTTACCATATCACTACAATTAATCCAAGTCACTACCTAGAATTACTCAAACCGCATAATATTTAGTTAAATTAAGTATATTTAAACTTTTTACCGCTAAAAACAGCCGCTCAAGCAGACGCAAAAGTGGCAGAAACCAGCGCTTTATCCGCCTTGACAACAAGTTATAAGCACTGATATATTTCATCACGCTAAAACTTTTTAGCAAATTTAAAAAAGCATTCTATTAATCGCCAAGGGCAGCTTTAGTTTGATTTACGAGGCCGCCAAAATAGGTTTCAAGGCTTTAACTGTCTCCACTAACACTCCACTCGCACCACACAGGTGAAAACAATGGCAGCTCTACAGCAAGGTCTGGTTCAGATTTACACCGGCAACGGTAAGGGCAAAACTACTGCAGCGTTGGGTCTCGCCTTTCGCGCCTCTGGACGCGGGTTGCGTGTACATATAATGCACTTCATGAAACATGACCCCGACTATGGAGAGATGCACAGCGCCAAACGTATGGGTAACAGCTGGGGCGTTGAACAGGTTGGACGCAGCGGTTTCGTCTCCCTGAAAAATCCCGATCCCATAGATATCAACCTGGCACAGACTGCGCTCGAGCGAGCACACAAGCTGGCCCATAGCGGCGATTACGATCTGCTTATTCTCGACGAACTGATTAATGCGCTATACTTTAATTTGGTTGATATTGCGGCAATACTGCAGCTAATAGATGCCAAAGCACCCCATACTGAGCTGGTTATGACTGGACGCAATGCACCCCAACAGCTTATTGATGTTGCCGATCTGGTTACCGAGATGGTGGATATAAAACATTACTACGATGCCGGCCAAGAGGCACGCATTGGTATAGAATCTTAAACAGCTATTTTCGTACACCTAATTGCTATGTATTTAATTGAAAGGATCACCCATGTCGCACAAGGGAACAATGGCCGAATGGGAAGCTAAGGCCAAAAAGGAGAAAAAAGTCGATGACCTGTCCGACTTTAAATGGGATACACCAGAAGGGATCTGCGTTAAACCGCTATACACTGCCGCCGATATGGAGGGGCTGGAACATCTAGACACCTTCCCTGGGCTGCCACCCTTTCTGCGTGGCCCTGTCGCCACCATGTATGCTGGCCGACCATGGACTGTGCGCCAATATGCAGGTTTTTCCACCGCCGAAGAGTCCAATGCTTTTTACAAACGCAATTTAGCCGCTGGGCAACAGGGTTTATCGGTAGCTTTCGACCTCGCCACCCACCGCGGCTATGACTCAGATCATCCGCGCGTTGTCGGCGATGTTGGTAAAGCCGGAGTTGCCATCGACTCCATTGAAGACATGAAAATCCTCTTTAGCGATATCCCCCTCGACAAAGTATCGGTATCCATGACCATGAACGGCGCGGTGCTGCCAATTTTGGCCATGTATATTGCTGCAGCGCAAGAGGCTGGAGTTAGTCAAGAGAAGTTAGCCGGAACTATTCAAAACGACATCCTCAAAGAGTTCATGGTGCGCAACACCTATATCTATCCACCAGAACCATCTATGCGCATCATCTCGGATATCATCGAATACACCAGCAAGTTTATGCCCAAGTTTAACTCGATATCCATCTCCGGCTACCATATTCAGGAGGCGGGTGCTAACAATGCCCTCGAGCTGGCTTTCACTCTGGCTGACGGTTTGGAGTATGTAAAAGCGGCTATCGCCAAAGGTCTGGATATCGACGCCTTCGCCCCACGGCTATCATTCTTCTTCGCCATCGGCATGAACTTCTTTATGGAGGCCTCTAAACTGCGTGCCGCACGCTACCTGTGGGCGGAGCTGATGGATCAATTCAATCCGCAGAATGTAAAATCTAAGGCTCTGCGCACCCACTGCCAGACTTCTGGCTGGAGCTTGACTGAACAAGATCCGTACAACAATGTCATTCGCACCACCATTGAAGCTCTGGCAGCAGTGCTCGGTGGCACCCAGTCACTGCACACCAACGCGCTGGATGAAGCTATCTCCCTGCCCACTGAGCAGTCGGCGCGCATCGCCCGCAACACTCAGCTGGTAATTCAGGAAGAGACCGGCATCACCAACGTGGTCGACCCTCTCGCCGGTTCCTACTATGTAGAGTCGATGACCGCCGAACTGATCAAAGAGGCGCGAGTTATTCTGCAAGAGATCGACGATCTCGGTGGCATGACCAAAGCCATCGAGTCTGGCATGCCTAAGCTGCGCATAGAAGAGTCGGCGGCGAAAAAACAGGCCGCCATAGACAGCGGGCGCGACGTGATCGTCGGTGTTAACAAATATAAACTCGCTAAAGAAGATCCCATCGACGTTCTCGACATCGATAACACAGCGGTGCGTGAATCACAGATCAAGCGTCTGCAAAAGATGCGTGCCGAACGTGATGAAACAGCTTGTCAGGCAGCACTTGACGCCATCACCAAAGCCAGCGAGAATAACTCTGACAATCTGCTCGGACTCTGTGTCAAGGCTGCCAGTCTGCGCGCCTCTGTTGGTGAGATATCTGACGCCATGGAAAAGGTCTTTGGCCGCCACAAAGCTGAGATTAAACTCGTTTCAGGAGCATACGCATCGGTGTGTGAACAAGATCAAGAATTTGCTGCAGTCAAAAAACTTATTGCCGACTTCGCTGAAACCGAAGGTCGCCGCCCACGCATTTTGATTGCCAAGATGGGTCAAGACGGTCACGACCGGGGTGCCAAAGTAGTTGCCAGCGCCTATGCCGATGTCGGATACGATGTCGATGTTGGCCCGCTGTTCCAAACCCCAGAAGAGGCCGCTAAAATGGCCGTGGAGAACGATGTCCACGTTGTCGGTGTCTCTAGCCTCGCTGCGGGTCACAAAACACTAGTTCCCCAGTTGATTGCCGAGCTGAAAAAACTTGGTGCCGATGATATCGCCGTTATCTGCGGCGGCGTTATTCCGCACCAAGATTATGCCGAGCTCTATGCTGTCGGCACTGCGCGCATCTTCGGCCCGGGAACCTCAATTACCACCTCCGCCCGCGAAACTCTTGCGGCCATTATCGAAAAGAAGTAGCTACTTAACTAGTTGGGCGGACGGCGCTCCGCCCAACTAGCACTACCACCTCTTCACCCCTCAACAAGGCTCCTGCATGAATATTGAACAACTGGCAACCGGCATTTGCAACGGCCAACTACGCGCTCTGGCTAAAGGGATAACGCTGATTGAGAGCCGCAAACCAGAACATATTCAGCAATCCGCGACACTACTCGACAAGCTCCTGCCCCACAGCGGCAACAGCCTGCGCATTGGTATCTCCGGCGTGCCAGGAGCAGGCAAAAGCACCTTCATAGAAGCCTTTGGCATCCACTTAACTAAGCAGGGACATAAAGTCGCCGTGCTGGCTGTCGACCCATCGTCACAAATTTCTGGCGGCAGCATCCTCGGTGATAAAACCCGCATGGAAGATCTGGCGCGCGATCCCAACGCCTTTATCCGCCCCTCCCCCGCCGGTAGTTCTCTGGGTGGGGTGGCGCGCAAAACACGCGAGACCATGTTGCTGTGCGAAGCTGCCGGTTACGACGTGATCATCATTGAAACCGTCGGCGTCGGCCAATCGGAAATTACCGTCGCCTCCATGGTCGATTTTTTTCTGCTACTGCAATTAGCCGGTGCCGGTGATGAGCTGCAGGGAATCAAAAAAGGGGTGATGGAGATCGCCGACGCCATAGTTATCAATAAAGCCGACGGCGATAACGTCAGCCGCGCCAATCTGGCTAAGCAACAGTATGCCAACGCCCTGCACATCCTGCGTCCGCGCAGCGCCAATTGGATTGTGCCGGTGCACACCTGTAGCGCCCTGCACAATGAGGGGATAGAGAACATCTGGGCAATGTTACAAGAGTACCGCGCCACCATGAACCAACATCACGAGTTCGACGCCAAAAGACGCCAGCAAGCCAAGGAGTGGATGTGGGCATTGTTGCGCCAAGATCTACAAGATATGTTTATCCACGATAAAAACGTCCAGCCCCTCCTGCCCCAAGTCGAACAGGCCGTACTCGACGGCACCACCACCCCCAGCGCCGCCTCACGCCGCCTGCTGGAGCGCTTTCGCCGCCATTAAAACATTTACCTAAATCGGGGAGAAAGACTTGAAAAAAATCAAGGTGGCATGCGCCATTATTGTCAACAATGGTTTGGTGCTAGCCGCGCAAAGAAGCGAGAAGATGAGCCTGCCGCTAAAGTGGGAATTTCCTGGTGGCAAACTTGAACCGCAGGAAAATGCTGCCGATTGTCTGGTGCGTGAGATAAAAGAGGAGCTAGACGTCAATATTGAGATATTGTCTTCACTTGCAGCAGCCAATTGGCAATATCCCGACTTCTTTATCACCCTTTATCCTTTCGTCTGCACTCTCCTACCGGGGAAACTTTCACTTATTGAGCATAAGAGAATACTCTGGCTTAAACCACAGAATCTATTGACATTAGACTGGGCCGAGGCCGATATCACCATTATTCAAAACTACCTTGAATCATTATCTGATGGTGATCATAGCCAGTAATCTGACTCTATGAATCCATCCCGGTAAAGGTCATCATCGATCTTATCAACCGCAGTAATATCTTTATGTAGCATCAGCGACGAATAAACTCTTCCCCTGCGCCACGCATGGGACTATGGTGACTCATGAGTTTTTTTCGCACCATCACCCTGTAACACAGGAGCATGACAATGGGCAAAGGCATGGACACCAAGAAATCTGATAAGAAAGCACCTGCTAAGACCATGAAAGAGAAGAAAGAGGCGAAAAACCTGAAGAAGGCGGCAAAAAAATAGATAAAGGAGAGTGCAACTTGCGCTGGAAGAACAGAACTATTCTGACAATTTTGCTTATTCTGGCACTGGTTACCCTTGGCGGTTGCGAACGCGCGCAACTGGAAAAAGTGTCCGCCGATGGAACCATTCTGGCTTTCGGCGATAGCCTGACTCTTGGGGTTGGCGCTACCGCCGCCACTAGCTACCCAAGCATTCTGGCGCAGTTATGCGACCGCCCAGTGGTTAATGGCGGAGTTTCTGGCGAGACAACGACGCTGGGGGCAAAGCGTCTGCCGCAGCTGCTGGATAAGATCCAGCCAGAGTTGCTGCTGTTACTCGAAGGTGGCAATGACATTTTACGCAATACTGATCCCGCACAGATAAAACACAACTTAGCTACTATGATCGAATATGCTCAAAGTATGGGCATACAGGTAGTGCTTATTGCAGTACCGGAGAAAAACCTCTTTTCCAGCCAGGCGTTGTTCTATAGCGAATTGGCAGATAACTACCATTTAGTGTTAATTGATGACCTGATAGCTGACTTGCTGCGCACCCCAACCTACAAATCCGATGCCATCCATTTTAATGCTCAGGGCTACCGCGTGCTGGCAGAGCAAATTTACAGCGTTCTTAAAGAGCATGGAGCGTTGCCATAACTGCCACCCCATCCAGCCATGCTAGACTAAACTCCAAACCAGCTGTGCGCCAACGCCTGTATTGACTTTCGTCCGCTTAATCGCTTATCTTGTTGCCGCATCTACTTGCTTTTTATAGAGGATATACGTGCCACCTTTAACTTTTGCACAACCATGCGGTCTACGCGTGTGGGACGAAGAGATCCAGAACCCAGCATTTGATCTGCATCAGGGGTTTTGTTATTCCCGCTTGGATGGCTGTCAGGACGCCTTTCGCTTTGCCGCTCTTATAGATACCAACCAGTTTGCCAGCATGTTTAAAGCCTGCGCTACCATGCTCGCTGAGGAATCCTTCTTTGTTCTGGAATATTATCCGGAGAAAATTCAGGTTTCTGAGGACGATGCGCTGCCAGAACCGACGGTCTTCTACTCGCCATATATTCCTACGCAAGAGATTCTCGATACCATCGCCCCCTACATGGAGCGCTTGATCCACGATGGTTTTGTCGGCTTTGGTTTAGCCAATAGCCGCCAAGGGGTGGAGCTGTTTTACTCGGAGGAGAAGGCTTTTACCTGCTTTACCGCTAACCATATTCGCACTATGGATATTTTTACGCAGCACGGATTGAGCTATACGCAGGAACTTATCTTTCCCGCCGATTTTGCCCACGATCACCTATCGCTGGTTAGCATTGATGCTGACAAGCTGCCTGGTACATTACGCAAACTGGCAAAACAGGATCTTGATTACATCAACTACTGTAGTGAATTGATTGAGTTATTTGATATGCAATCCACCTCAGATGGCGAAGATTTTTTTCTCTCCGGTAAAGAACAGGATCTTATCTCGGCGATATTGGAGCAGGAGGAGGATCTTGACTGGTCAAGCGAAGATGAATTTGTCCACCTGATGATGGACTGGAAAGAGTTTGTCAAGGAGTGCAGTCAGGGTTTTGATGGCGACTTGGATGACTACCTGAACGGCATACAACTGCGAGATATTATCGCTCTCGTTATTGACAATATTGATGCAGACATTAGCAAAAAGTTGGCAGACTTCATTGATGCTACCGATGCGATGTTTCGCCGCCAGTTAGTCACCACTGAACGCCATATCCCCAGCGGAGAACTGAGCAAAAACCAGCTGCATCAACAGAAGAACTTCTGGCGCTGGGGAGTTATCCGCCAACAGAGTGCAGAGCTGCGCCGCGACCTGATTCGCCTAGGCTGGTTCTCTAAAAATTGAGCTTTAATTATGACGTCACTGCCCACCCAATCGACCAACACTGTGCCAACTACCCTGCTTCTGACCGCCGTAGCGGCTGAAGGGCAATTGCTGCTACAGGCGTTAACCAACAGCAGTACAAAACTCTGCGGCCACGTGACATTAACTAGCGGCTACATAAACGGGCAACGCTATGCTGTCGCCCACGCTGGACTAGGCAAAAGCTCAACCGCTGCAGCACTGGCAGCAATCTTCAACTGCACAGAGATCAGCCGCGTCATTATGCTCGGCTGTGCTGGCGCTTATCCTCAAAGCGGACTGCAAATTGGTGACATAGCCACGGCCACTAAGGAGATATTTGCCGATGAGGGGGTATTGACCAGCACTGGCTTTATTGATCTGCAGCAGTTAGGATTCCCCTTAGTTGAGCATGGACAAGACAAATATTACCATAGCTTCCCGTGCGCAAGCGACTGGCTGAGCAACAACAAGCTAGCTTTGCACGAGTATGCCCAGCAACACAAGATTCAGCACCAGTCGGGCCCATTTGCTACGCTCTCCACCTGTAGTGGTAGCGCTACCTATGGACAACAGATTTATCAACGTACTGGTGCTATTGCCGAAAACATGGAAGGTGCCGCCGCCGCACAGGTATGTACTCAATATCACAAACCTTTTACGGAGCTACGCGCTATTTCCAACATGGTGGAGGATAGAGATACCGCCCACTGGGATCTGCCAGGAGCTATGCAACGCGCCCAGCATTGTGCCATATATCTTCTGCACCAAGAGAGTGACTAAGTTATGCATACCTTAACGCTGGGCTATTCGCCCTGCCCTAACGATACCTTTATCTTCAACGCTTTAATTCATCAGCTAGTGCAATGCCGCGGGGTAAAGTTTGTCGAGCGTCTTGAAGATGTAGAGACGCTTAACCGGTTAGCTCTGCAAGGTGCGCTGGATCTAACCAAAATTTCCTATCACGCCTTCGGCCTGCTGCGCGAGCGCTATGTTCTGCTCCATGCCGGTGGCGCACTAGGTCGTGGGTGCGGCCCGTTGGTAGTAGCACCACACCCCTGTTCGATGCAAGAGTTGCACGGCAAAACCATCCTTATTCCCGGCGAGTTAACTACCGCGCATCTCTTGCTGCAACTGCACGGCAGCGGCATATACAACACGAGAAGCGTCCCCTTTGATCATATAATGCCAGCTCTTGAGCGTGGAGAAGCCGCAGCTGGGGTCATTATTCACGAATCACGCTTTACCTATGCTCAACATGGACTGCACCAAATTCTCGATCTCGGCCAGTGGTGGGAGGAACTTACCGGACTGCCCATTCCGCTAGGGGGTATTTTAGCGCGCCGCGATCTTGACCCCGCACTGATACAGCGCATCGACCAAGCACTTAGAGCCAGTGTTCTCTATGCACAACAGCATCCTCAAGCCGCCAGCACCTATATAAGTGAGCACGCACAAGAGCTGTCGGCTCAAGTCACCAGCGCCCATATTAAGCTGTATGTAAATGAGTTTTCCGTTGATCTAGGCGACGAAGGCATCGGTGCCGTACACGAATTACTCCAGCGCGCAGAGCAGCTAAAGCTAATTCCCGCCTGCGATTTACCCCTATTTGCCAGCCCCTGAGTAGAGGCAGAAACTTGACAGTACCACTCAATTGTGGGACAACCCCATTGTGATTTATGTAAATATTATCCACAGCCAATACATATTATGAGGAAATTATGAAAAAAGATATTCTCGCAAAAGGTGCCATTTTACAGCAGGACAAAGATACCTATGCCGTCGCTCCGCATATCCCCGGTGGCCTCACCAACCCCGATCAACTGCGTAAGATTGCCGCAGTAGCGGAGAAATATCAGGCACAGGCGTTAAAAATAACCAGCGCCCAACGTATTGCTATTGTTGGCTTGAAAGAGGAAGAGCTGGATGCGATCTGGGCCGATCTTGACGAGCCTGCAGGTGCAGCTATTGGTATGTGCGTGCGCTCAGTAAAAATTTGCCCCGGCACGACATTTTGTAAACGCGGCCAGCAGGATTCGGTGCGCCTAGGGCTGGATATTGATAAAAAATATCATGGCATGCAACTGCCATGGAAATTCAAAATGGGCGTTTCCGGCTGTACTAATGATTGTGCTGAAGTGTGCATTAAGGATGTCGGCCTGATCGGCACCAATAAAGGCTGGAAAGTAATGGTTGGCGGTAACGGTGGAGCCGGTGCCAGAATGTCGCAAATATTAGCTGAGGGTCTAAACGATGATCAAGCTAACGCGCTACTTGACCATGTAGTACAGTGGTTTGTTACTAATGATCAAAAAGGTCGTCTGGGCAAGTTCATCGAAAAAATGGGTTTTGATGCCTTTAAAGAGGAGCTCATCAGCACCTTCCCCGGTGAGTTACCTCAGTAGCTGCCGGCCAAATAGGCAACAGGCCACACAACAAGTTCCATAAAGAAGCGGCTCGCGTAATTTACGCGAGCCGCTTCTTATTTTAGCCCTATATCTATTGTCTTTATAACTACATTCGCACCGCTTTAATAAAATGAGCATTACAGGCGGCAGAGACCTTAGCCATAGTAGCCTCATCCACGGGGGTATCTACGGAGAATACTACCATAGCTTCGCCAGCTATCGCACGCCGACCAAGACTCATATTACCAATGTTGATATTGGCTTCTCCGAGAATAGTACCAATTTTGCCCAGCATACCCGGACGGTCATCATAGCTAATAACCAGCATGTGCGGTTCTGGAGCAAAGTCTGTCATAAAATCGCGCATTTTCACGATCTTAGGAGTGCCTTCAAACATAGTCCCAGCGATAGTCCGATCGCCAGCACTAGACTTCAGAACTATAGTAACCAGATTAGAGTACACATCAGACTCGGTGTTACTCACCTCTTCGACCTCAATCCCCATGTTCCGCGCCGTCAAGCGCGCGTTGACCATGTTGACCTCGATATCGGTCTGCTTATTGAGCATAGCCGCCAAACCACATACCGTCAGCGGCGAGCAGTCGAATCTAGCCAATTTACCGGTATAGCTGAAGGTGATTTTCTCTGGGTTTGCCGGAGCCAATTGGGTAATAAACTCGCCCAATTTTGCTACCAACTCGACAAATGGCTTCATGTGCTCCATCAGATCTGGATCAAACTTAGGAATGTTAACGGCATTTTCCAGCGGCTTGCCGTCGAGATAATTGATAATCTCGCGCCCAACATCGACAGCAACGTTGAGCTGTGCTTCAAAGGTGTTTGCTCCCAAGTGCGGAGTAACTACCATGTGCGGATGGGCAATAAGCTGAGCAAGAACGGTATCGGTGCTCGGTGGCTCAACGCTCCACACATCAAAGGCGGCTCCAGCAACCTTGCCGCTCTCCAGCGCTGCTAAGGTAGCAGCCTCTTCATATATACCACCGCGTGCGCAGTTTACTACTATAACTTCATCTTTCATCTGGGCAAAGTGATCAGCAGTTATCATGCCACGGGTCTCATCATTGAGCGGCGTATGAACAGTGATAATATCGGCATAACGGATCAACTCCTCTAGCCCGACCAGCTTAACACCGAGATCAGTACCGCGCTTAGCGGAGATATATGGATCACAGGCAATAACCTCCATCTCAAACGCTTTAGCGCGCAGTGCAACACGTCCTCCGACTTTACCCAGACCGATGACACCGAGAGTCTTGTGTTTCAGCTCTTTACCGGTAAATTTCGCCCGTTTCCATTCGCCACTTTTCAAGCTGGCACTAGCAACAGGAATATTCCGACACAAAGAGAGCAGCAAGGCCATAGTATGTTCCGCCGCTGAGTTGGTGTTACCCAGAGGAGCGTTGACAACAATAATACCTTTGCTGCTAGCGTATTCAACGTCGACGTTATCAATACCCACGCCGGCACGCGCTACAATTTTGAGATTAGTAGCACAATCGATCAAAGGTTTATCAACAGTAGTGCCGCTGCGAGTAATAATAGCATCGTAGCCACCAATAACTTCATGGAGCTCAGATATGCTCAAACCTAATTTGATATCTACTTGAATACGTTCGTCCGCGCGTAACTCCTGTAGCCCTGCTTCGGAAATCTCATCGGTAATAATGACCTTCATGATCACTCCTTCCCAATCTTTTAGACTGGAATGTAATAAAAACAACGTACTAAGCCGCTGCTAAAGCGGCAAAAAGCGCATTCTAAATTGTTTCGCGCGCCTATGTCAATAAAACGCTAAAAGCTGATTTAACAGCAAACAATAAAACCGCCCCCATAACAGGACGGTTTTATTGCTCAGCGCATAACTATTGAATGATTTATTTTACCACATGTAGATGGCCTTTTTTGTTTTCCACTGCAATGTTCTGCGCCTCCTGCTCCTGCGGAGCGGGGTCTTGGTGAAATGAAGATTGCTGTTGTGGTTCGGGTTCACTATCTAATGCTGGCAAGGTGCCATTGGCAATCATCGACTGAATCGAATCAGCTATAAGCAAGCACTGTTTCATACAAACCTTGCGAGCCGGACACTGTTTACAATCGGCCTCGCCAGCTGCAGCACGCAGAGCGTGGACGATCAACTCAACACTTTCAAATTGCGACAATGGTACAAAATACATATTACCTCCAGCAGATACATCACATTCTAGCAGTTTGTCGGACTTGGTTGCCACCAGCAAATCAAACCCGACAACATTGAGACGTTGATGCTGAAATCAGCTGAGATAACTTGTTTTTGTCCCGACCTTCTGTTGTGGCGCTGTCCATACAC
>Ga0265295_1002434_pt1 | contig 29497 bp, 24 predicted proteins | sample Munlansysbiofilm_FD_192503 | JGI IMG/M metagenome (GOLD analysis project Ga0265295, IMG submission 192503) | Leachate microbial communities from a municipal landfill in Southern Ontario, Canada - Methane capture system biofilm | ecosystem: Engineered > Solid waste > Landfill > Unclassified ... | reverse complement strand
ACCCCTGGCCGGTTGACGCGCCCCCCGCCCTGCTGATCGAACCGGACCCGGAAGAAATCGACGAAACCCGCCCGGCCCGCCGTCGCCGTCAACGGGACGAAACTGAAGGCCGGGGAGGCCCGCGCCTGTTGGCGCTGCTGGAAGATAGCCCGCTATATTTTGACCCTGTTGGTCAAACCTATATCGAGGTTGGAGGCGAGATTTTCCCCCTGGATGCCAAAAACCCGCGATTGGTTGAAACCGTCGCCGCCCTGTACTACCGAGCCACGGGCCAAACCGCCGGGAAAGACACATTGGCCGCTGCCGTTGCCGTGCTGTCTTACGCCGCCCGCCGGGATGGAACCCCCGCCATTATGGCGAACCGTGCCGCCCGGTTTGACGGGGCGCTTCTGCTGGACCTGGGCAACCGCCGCGCCGCCCGGATCGCCGGGGGAACCTGGCGGATCGTCGCCGCGCCTGTCGGGCTGTTCCGCCCCTGGCCGCACAAGCTGCCCCACCCTGACCCCACAACACCCGGCAACGCGGGCCGCCTGTTCGAATTTATCAACGTGCCGGAAGAGGCCCGGCCCTTTGCCCTGGCTACCCTGGCCGCCTGCCTTGTGCCGGGGATCGCCCGCCCCGCGCTGGTCATTACCGGCCCGCAAGGGTCCGGGAAATCGACCGTTGCCCGGTTTTTCAAGGGGCTGGTTGACCCCGGAAACCCGGCCCTAACCATGATACCGCGAAAGCCCGAGGACCTTGACCTTTTGCTTTCGCGCAACTTCTTTCTTGCCCTGGACAACCTGTCAAACCTGATGCCCGACGTAGCCGACACCTTGAGCGGGGTTATTACCGGGGCCGCCCCGCAACGCCGCAAGCTACATTCCGACGCCGAACTTTTGACGTTGATGGCTGATCTTACGTTGTGCCTCACCAGCATTAGCCGCCTATCGGATCGGCCCGACTTTCTTGAAAGAACCCTGCGGATTCAGCTTGACCGGATCGAAGACGACACGCGCCAAGCGGATGATGAACTTGAAACCGTCTTTGACGCCGCGCTGCCGGAAATCTTGGGGGGTCTGCTGTCGCTGGTTGCCGCCGGGCTGGATCGGCTGCCGAGCTACCGCCCCCCGCGTCTGCCCCGTATGGCGCAATTTGCCCGACTGGCTGCCGCCATTGCCGAAGCCCAAGAAGAGGGCGCCGGGGGCCGCTACCTGGCTGAATTTTTCCGAAACCAGGGGGCGCAACACCTGGAACTTGCCGAAGGGAACCCGTTTTTCGCCGCCATTCTTGAAACCTGCGCCCGGCACGATTACCCCGCCGGGGGATTCAAGGAGGTTTGCGCGAAGCTCAAGGAGATAGCGAACCCGGACCCGAAAGACCGATTCCCGACGCCCCGGAGCTTCCGAAAATCCGTGGAACGGTTGCGCGTACCCCTGGAAACCGCCGGGATCGGCTTTGTGATTGATTCCACCCGGACCGCCAGTGAAAAGGCTTCTATCCGCTTCTTCCCCAAGGAGAAGGCCGCCGAACTGGCCGCCGCCGCTGCCGTTGCGCCGCCGGTTGACCCCTTCGACCCGACGGACCCCGCCGCGCCGCCGGAGCTGTCCGGGCTGATCTTTGGGGATGATGAGTTGCCGTTATGACTTGCCGGGTTGTCTTCATTCGCGCCTTTGATGCCCCCTTGGCCGGGGGAGGAACGCGCCGGATCGCTGCCGGTACTGAGCTTGAAATTGACCCGAACAAGGCCGAAAAGCTGATAGCCGCCGGGATCGCCGCGCCCGTCGCCGCTGCGCCGCTGCCTGATGAACCTTGGCCGCCCGAAGACCCGGAAGCCCTGCCGAAGATCGGCCCGGATGGAGGGCTAAATATCCCGCTGACCGCCCCCCGGCGTTTCCGATGGTGGCAGGGAGGGCAACCGCCCACCGAAACCTTGCGGCAAATATTCGAAGAGAAGGCCGCGATTCTCGAATTTGACGCCGGACTGAGCCGAGACGAAGCCGAGGCTCAAGCCGCACTATTAACCGGCTACACGCCGCCCAACCAGAAGGAGAACGAAGAATGAAATCAACCGATAAAATCCCACCGCAAGCCCGAAGAATTTTTTTCCTGGGAGAAATGCAGGCCGTAAAACGCGAACTCGACCGGCTCGAAAATGAAAAGGAGCGGATCGAATTTGAACTTGAACGCGCCAAGGCCGAACTGGAAGAAATGGCCGCCAATCAGCGAAGGGAGCAAGGCGAATGAGAAAGAAAACCCAAGAACAACCCCGCACACCTGCCGAACAATGCGCGTACCTGGCCGGATGCCGTGACAACCTGCGCCGCCAACTGAAAACGCTGACCAAGGATTTATCCAAGATCGAAGAGGAACTCCAGGCCGCTACCTTCGCCGCCGGTCAATCGCTGGCCGCGCCCGCCGAAATCGACCGCCAGAATTGACCCACAACCGCCGAACGTCCGGCGGGCTATGGTAGAGCATGGCCCGCCGGACCCCACAACGAAAGGGGATCGCATGACCACCCAAACAATCATGGTGCAAATTCTACACGAAGTTACCGGACACCCGAAAAAAGAGCTGCGCCGCCTGATGAAATCAATCCGGGCCGGACTGCCGGACCAAGGCCGGGGCTTCGACCGGGAACACGCCCCCGACGAAGCCGAAGAGCTGTTAAACAAACTTCGCCAAGAGAGGGCCGGGATTCTCCGTTGGCTCCATGAGGGCGCCGCTATGGCCCGCCTGGAAATGATGCCGACCGGGAACACGCGCCATTGATCCTTTCCCCCGCGCCCCCTTCCGGGCATGACGATTGAAAACTTTCAAAGGTCATGGACGCCGCCGGAAGGGAACCGGCCAAGGCCGCGCCGATGCCGGTGAAGCCTTGGCCGGTCTGTTTCTCTTCACCCGCTGCCATGGGGGAGCGCCCGCCGGTCATGAAGGCCCAAGGGGGGCTTGGGTCCTTCCAGGCCCGCCCCCGAACAAGGGAGCCAAGGCCCCGGATTCTGACCCCATGATTTTTTTGAAATATCCCTGGAAGACCGGAAAAACGCCCCCTCGTTTTTGCTCTGCTTTTCCGCCTTCGGTCGAAAGCCGAAAAATCGAAGACCGGCGAACCCGCTTAAAAGCGCCGGTTTCACCCCCCGGCCTTCTGATATACAATCAAAAGCCCTATCGAAAGCATCATTGAAAACGGGGGCTTAGCTGCTGCTGTAATGTGAAATGTAATATCCCGGCGAAAAAAAAGTTTTCCCCTGGGGGGCCGAAAATCGAAAAAAAACCGGAGAGAGAGAGCGCCAAAAAGGGGGGTTACTGCCGATGGAAAAACGGGGGGGGCGCCGAGAGGATCGGGGCCAAGCTGGCGAGGGTCGCCGGGAAGGATCGCGGGGGCTACTCTTCCGCCGCTTCGGGTTGCGGGATTTCGACCCCAAGCCGGTGAAGATAGGATTCAAGGGCCTCTTCGACAATCAGATTAGGGGAACAACCCCGGTCAATCGCAAGATGGCGAACGACCTTGACGATTTCGGGCCGGAGCCGGAAGCCGGTTTGTGTTCTGTTTATGTCACCCTTGGGCCGCGCCATGTTAAGAAAATAGAGCGAACGCCCCAAAGTGTCAACATAATCATATTGACACAATATAATAACGGTATTACAGTTTTAAATATTAACGGTATCAGTAATAACAAAACGCAAAAACAAGGGCGCACGACCGCCGGAGGCAATAGGGCTTAGGAAGGCCGCAAAGGCTTATGCAGGCACCGCCCCGGAGCGCCCCCACCGAGCCAAGGCTAGGAAATGGTCAACCGAAAAGGGGCCTTGCCCCCTGCCTTGGTTTTTATCTTCACAAGCGAGGTCAACCGATGGCGAAAGCGAAGAATAGCAAGGGGATTTATCGGCGGGGCCGGATTTGGTGGATTAACTACATGGGCCTCGACGGTAAACAGCACCTTGAATCGAGCGGGAGCGCCCTTAAAGCTGCCGCTGAATATCTGCTGGCCTGTCGCCGCAAAGCGGTTGCCGAAGGGACCGCCCCGCCGGTCACAAGCCGCCGGACCATGAACACGACTTTTGCCGAGCTGGCCGAACTCTATTTAAAGTTTGTCGCCAATCAAAAAGCCTTTGCCACGAAAAAGGGCTTCATTGCCGAACTGAAAGAAGAGTTTGGCGCCGTGAAGCTGAACGCCCTGACCCTGGCCGCCGTCGAAAGCTGGCAGGCCCGGCTATTGTCGCAACCGAGGCCGGGAAGGGCCGCGAACACGACGCGGGGGCCGCTGGCCGTCGCCAGTGTCAACCGGCGCCTTGCCTGCCTGAAACACATGCTGACCAAGGCCCATGAATGGGAACTGATCGGCAAGGACGCCCTGGACCGCCTGCGCCGCGTCAAGCTGCCGAAGGAAGAGAACCGCCGGGATCGCTTCCTATCCGTTGAAGAGATTCACGGCCTGATCGAAGTCGCCGAACCCCACTTGAAGCCGGTTTTGATTTTCGCCCTAAATACCGGCTGCCGGAAAGGGGAAATCCTGGGCTTAACCTGGGATCGGGTTGACCTGAAACACGGATTCATTAACTTGAACAAGACCAAGAGCGGGGAACCCCGCAACGTGCCGATAAATGGACCCCTGCGGGCCATGCTAAAAGGGCTGGTCCGGCGCCTGGACACGACCCTAGTTTTTTACAACCCCGCTACCGGGGGCCGCTGGCATGAACTGAAACGATCCTTCGCCACCGCTTGCCGTAAAGCGAAGATTCACGACTTCCGTTTTCATGACCTGCGCCATACCTTCGCCAGTCAACTTGTCATGGCCGGGGTTGACCTGACCACCGTTAGCCGCCTGCTAGGCCACGCGAGCTTGACCATGACGCTACGTTACAGCCACCTTGCCCCGGATCACTTGCAAGGGGCGGTTGACGTTTTGGCCCGACTGCAAGGCGCCGCCGGAGCTGGTGAAGAGAAAGCGAAGATCGCCCGGAAGTGAAGCCGGGGAGGATCACCGCCGGAGCGCCCCGGCCCCGCCAGAAAATGACCTTTGAAAAAGCCCTATGACCTTCCGGCGATTGAAAAACCGAAGGTCACAGGGCTTTTTCTTATCAATATCGGGGGCTTATACGGAAAATGACCTTCATGACCTTTGCAACGCCCTATATTTTGTGGTTTGCGTCTGTCGGGTTGCCGGTCGCACCTGGGGAGCCTGCCCCCGGCCCTTCCCTTTTTCACCAGGGGGAGCCGGTCGCGTTACACTTTTTCCCGTTTATTACACTTTACATTACAATCGGCCCCAAAATACGAAAAGGGCCTGACTGGAAACCAGCCAAGCCCTTGATTTTACTGGCGCACCGCGAGAGATTCGAACTCCCGGCCTTCTGATCCGTAGTCAGACGCTCTATCCAGCTGAGCTAGCGGTGCGTGTTGCGAGGGGTGTTTATCGCGCAAATTGCCGCGATTGTCAACTTTTTTTTGACCAGGGCGATTCATGAATCGCCCCTACAAAGGAATTAAATGGCGGAGAGGGAGGGATTCGAACCCTCGGTACGGGTCTACCCCGTACACTCGCTTAGCAGGCGAGCGCCTTCAGCCGACTCGGCCACCTCTCCGTATGCAACTATTCGATTATTGTCGAAGCGGGACGCTTCGAATCCTACCAAGATTTTGCTTAATTAACTGGCGGAGGAGGTAGGATTCGAACCCACGGATCTTTCGATCAACGGTTTTCAAGACCGCCGCCTTAAACCACTCGGCCACTCCTCCGTGGCTTATTAACCTTTAGTGATCCGCTCCAGGCCGCCCAGATAGGTACGCAGGGCCTCGGGAACCAAGACCGACCCGTCGGCCTGCTGGTAATTTTCGAGAATGGCGACCAACGTCCGGCCCACCGCCAAACCCGACCCGTTGAGAGTGTGAACCAACTCGGCCTTTTCCCCGTCCTCCCGCCGGAACCTTATTGCCGCCCGCCGTGCCTGATAATCGCGGAAGTTGGAACAGGAAGAAATCTCTCGGTAGGTAGCCTGTCCCGGCAGCCAAACTTCGATATCGAAGGTACGGGCGGCGGAGAAACCGAGGTCGCCTGTGCAGAGATCAACCACCCGGTAGGGGAGCTTGAGGCGCCGCAAAACCTCTTCGGCGTTGTCGAGCAGCCTGGCCAGTTCGGCGTCCGATTCCTCGGGCTTGACGAATTTGACCAGTTCGACCTTGTTGAACTGGTGCTGGCGAATCAGCCCCCGGGTATCCTTACCGTAGGAACCGGCCTCCTTGCGAAAACAGGGGGTGTAGGCCGTATAGCAAACCGGCAGATCACTTCCCGCAAGGATTTCGTTCCGGTGAATATTCGTGACCGGAACTTCTGCCGTCGGGATGAGAAAAAAATCGGGATCGTCGGTATGAAAAAGATCGTCTTCGAACTTGGGGAGCTGTCCGGTCCCCGTCATGGAGTCCCTGTTTACCATAAAGGGCGGCAAAATTTCAACATATTTGTGCTCGCCGGTATGCAGGTCGAGCATGAAATTAATCAACGCCCGCTCCAGCCGCGCCCCGGCGCCGCGATAGAGGGTGAAGCGGGTGCCGGTGATCTTGGTTCCTCGTTCAAAGTCGAGAATACCCAGGCCTTCGCCGATATCCCAGTGAGACCTGGGCTCGAAATCGAAGGTCGGCAAATCGCCCCAGCGCTTGACTTCGCGGTTATCCTCTTCGGAGGCACCCACCGGCGTCTCTTCGTGGGGTATGTTGGGAATCCGCAGCAGCAGCCCCTGGAGGTCCTCCTCCACCAACTTGAGTTCATCGTCGAGGATCTTGATCTGCGCCGAGACCTCTTTCATGCGGGCGATTTCCCCCTGCACCTGCCCCTTGTCCTTGGTCTGGCCGATGATGGCGGAGACCCGGTTCTTCTCAGCTTTGAGTGCTTCCGATTCACCGAGCAGCTCGCGCCGACGCCGATCGAGATCGGTGAAGACCGCCAGGTTGGCTTCCGCGCCCCGGGTCGCCAGGCGGCGCTGGGCCTCTTCGAGATTGTCCCGCAGATATTTCGGATCGAGCATGGTCGTCCCTCGACTATCAGAACAGAAGGTATGTACGCAAACGAGAGGGGATTTGTACCACCCTTCCCCCGCTCCGTCAACCGGCTAATGCGACGGCTAGCCCCGACCGAAACCGAAGCGCCCCGGCCCGACAAAGAGCAGGCCGAAGAAAACGAAACCGAGTTCGATGGCATGGGAGGCGACCTGCAAACCGTCACCGCGCTGTAGATGCATGGTCACCGCCACCGCCATGATGCCGAGGAGAAGCAGACAGACCGGGCGGAAGACCACGCCGAGGATCAGACAGACGCCGCCGAAAAACTCGCTGAGCGCGGCCATCAGCCCCCAGAAGACAGGGATGACATGGATGCCGAGATAGCCCATGGCCGTCCCCAGGGATTCCCACTTGACCGGACCACCCATCAGCTTGGGCCAGCCGTGAAAAAGGAACATGGCGCCGACGCCGAGGCGCAGCACCAGCAGGCCGAAATCGCGATATCTGCCGAGAAAAGACCACATAAGCCAAGACTCCTTTTTTCAGATGATGCCGTGCAGCGGCCCGCCGGGGGCGCCGAGGGCGTCGACCCGCGCTTCGACGGCGGGGTCTTCGAGCAGCGGCGGCGCGTGGTGCGGTTTGCGGCGGGCGTCGATGACCAGCGCGCCGCGGCATCCCCAGTGGCGGGCGACGGTTTCGCCGCCAATTCCGTAGATGTCGCCGGCCGGATTGGAGCGGGTGAAGGTCGTCCACAGCCAGTTGTCAAGGGTGCGGGCGGCGAACTCGGTGTCGTCGCCGATGACCACCAGGGGAAAGCGGTTGATGGGATGGTCGTCGCCAAAGAATCGGCAGAAGGCCTCGATTGCGGCATCCTCCCGCCCCCGCGATGAGCGGCATTCCGGCCCCTGCACCACCAGCACACCGGGGAGGGCGATGCGGGGGGCAGTGAAGCCTTCAGGCAGACGCAGATCGGACGGAAGTTCCGTCGGCAATTCCCGTCGCTTGTCGCCGCAGGCGGCAATGACCACCTTGGAACCTTCATTGAAACCGCTTCCCGAATAGTCAAGGGTGTCGATGGTGGTGCAGGTCTGGAAGTGCACGTCCCGCCGCCAATCGACCCGCTCCAGCATATGACGGAAAAAAGCCGGGATATCGTGGATATCGAGAGCGGGGTTGTCCTCCCCAGCGCAGAGGAACAGGTACTTGGCCAGGGACAGCTGCCCCTGGCCGAGGACGGCGTTGCCCAGGGTGAGAAGCTCCTGCGGGCGTTTTTCCGCCGCGTAGGGGACGTAGCGCTCGCTGCCGATGGCGAGAAGCAGGGGATGAACCCCGGCGGCGTCGACCGCATGAACAGCGCGGATGCCCGGCAGCACCGTGGGGATCAGCGGCCCGGTCAGTTCGTGGATGAAGGCGCCGAAAGTGGTGTCTTCCTGGGGCGGGCGTCCGACGGAGGTGAAGGGCCAGATCGCCCCCTCCCGGTGATAGACCCGCTCGACCCGCAGCACCGGGAAGTCGTGAGCCAAGCTGTAATAGCCGAGATGATCGCCGAAGGGACCTTCGGGCAGGGTCTTGTGCGGATCGATGGTGCCGGTGATGACGAAATCGGCTTCCGCCGGCATCGGCAAGCCGCCCTCTGGGGCAACCATGGCCAGGCGATGGCCGCCGAGCAGGCCGGCGAAGGCCGTCTCGGGCATCCCTTCGGGCAGGGGCATGACCGCCGCCACCGTCAGCGAGGGCGGACCCCCGACGAAGATGTTGACCTTGAGGGGTTCGCCCCGTTCAATGGCGGCGGCGTGATGGACACCAATGCCCCGGTGAATCTGGTAATGCAGGCCAATTTCCCGGTTCGGCTCATATTGTCCGCCGGAAATCTGCACCCGGTACATGCCGAGATTGGAGTGGCGGAGGCCGGGGCGCAGGGGATCTTCCGAATAGACCTGGGGCAGGGTGATAAAGGCGCCGCCGTCGTCAGGCCAGGATTTGAGCTGGGGCAGCTGGTCGATGGTCGTGGTATGGACAAGAATCGGTCCGCCGGAAACCTTGCGCGGCAGCAGATGCCAGGCTCCGCGGGGGGCGCGCAGGGCATCAAGGGGATGTTTCAGGACATGGGCGGGATTAACCTTGAGGGCGACCAAGGCTTCGATGGTCTTCAAAGTGTCGCGGAAGATGTAGCGGGTCCGCTCCAGAGTCCCGAAGAGATTGCCGAGCATGGGGAAGCGACAGCCTTTGACGTTGGTAAAGAGCAACGCCGGCCCACCGGCGCGGTAGACCCGGCGCTGGATGGCGCCGATTTCGAGGTCGGCGTCAACCTCCGTGGCAATGCGCAACAGCCGACCGGTTTGTTCCAAATCAGCGACGCAGCAGAAAAGATTTCTGTAGCCCATGACACCACTCCCAAAATTCGGTTCTTCCTTTTAAATCCGCGAAAGTATTGCACGATTCAGCGAAGGCGGCAACCAAAAACAGGACTGGCGAGGTTGCCGCCCCCGGTTCCGCGCCGACTGCAGCCCCGACATGATCGAAGCCTGAATAGAAAAATCGCCCACTGCTGATTCTCTTCCGAGAACGGCGAATGGCGGTTAGAAAAAAGCCATAAACGTCATTCGCCGGACCTTTTCCGCCAAAAGCCGGAGTTCGCCCACTCCACGAAACCTCCTCCCCCCAAATAATTCCGAAGAAAATCAGCGCATTATCAGATCATTCGCAGTGTAATGGCAAGCCTCGCGTCCATGCGTATTTGTTGGCCCGATTCTGGCAGACAGGGAAACTTAAAACGAAGCACACCAGATCCACCGCATGTTCAAAGACCGGCCCGTCTGCCCTCCGGTTTCTGCAACGTCCGGAGGCCCGATAATCGCGGGGAGGGGGCCAGCGATTATCTATTAACCATGCGGTGGGTCTGGTGTGCCGTTTTTCCCGCCAGGCACATCCCTGCAACCAGAGTTGCGTCAGCCCAACTTCTTCTCGCCAGCCACGGATCAGCGCATCAATCGCCTGTCTGCCCCTGTATAAATTACGCATACCCTTTTTTTCGAAAAAAAAATCCCGTATTTTCAATAACATTTATCCTGCATTCAGATCCTTTCGGGGGATCGGTTAAAATCTTCTCGTATATTTTACCTATACAATTCCCTGCAAAGAACAGCTGCCGGCAAGGACCCTTGGAAATTTTTTATTCAGTATTTTTAGAAGTTTATAGATATGATATGAAGAAAACCAAATTTTGGCACATTCCTCGCTATATTACCGGGAAAAACCTGGACTAATGGCTTTACGAGGAGTATGACATGAAAACCCTGGCTTCCACTCTGCTGACAACCCTGACCACTCTTGCTTCGACGGGCCTGGCCTGGGCCGCCGATCTGCCGGAGAAATCCGGTTTTGGCCTTTTGTCTCTGATCTTCTTTGGCTTCTTCGCCATGATTATTGCCGCGCAGCTGGTTCCCGGGCTGATCCTCTTCCTCACCGGGACCAAAGGACTCTTTCGCAAGCGTGCCACCCATCGCTAATCCGTCTGGACGGACAGCACCCATCCATCTTCTTTCGACAGGAGCACATCATGAAACTCTCGACCCGTATCGCCGCCGCCACCCTGGCTCTTTCCGCTTTCGCCGCTCCGGCCTTTGCCGCCTCGACCCGCACCGACCACAGCGGCATCGTCGTCTGGATCTTCCTCGGCTTCTGCGGCCTGATCGTCGCCGCCCAACTGATCCCCGCCATCCTGGTGATGTTCGGTTTCACCAAAGCGGTCACCACCAAACAGGAAGAAGCCAAGCAGAGCAGCCACTAAACGATTCGCTATAACACGCTTTGAATGCAAAAAGGGCGGCCATGAAGCCGCCCTTTTTGCATGTCCTTCCGTGAATCCCGCCTATCTCAATTCCTGCAAGGCTGCGTTGGCAAACTTGGTGAGCTTCTTGTTCCCCGCAGCCGCCACCTGCTCCAAGGCGGGGGCATATTTTCCGTTGCCCGAAGCCGCCAGCGCCTTGCACAGCCAGGCCATGGTATCCACTGTCAGGTTATCCAGGATTCCGGCCGCCAGCATTCCGCTCAGGGCCGATGCCGCCGCATCATAAACCCCTTCCGCCACCGGGCTGTCGCGAACGATGGTCTTGGCAGCGTCTCGCTTGAGCTCGGCGCTTTCCGCGCCAAGCATGCCGATAAGCCGGTTCTCCGTATCGCTCAGGTCGGCATTCCAACCCGTCGTCGCATTGAGTACCCGGATACGTTCCTGGTGTTCGGCAAAAGAATCAATGCTCTGACGCGCGTATTTTTGCAGTTTCACATTGGGCGCCAAGGTCGCGACCTCTTCCAGCAGCGGCTGATGCCGGGTATCCCCCGAAGCCGCCAAGGCCTTGCACAGCCAAGCCATTTCATCGACGGCATTGGCCTCAACCGCCTCGCCGTAACCCGCTTGCAGCAGCGCCGCGACCTTGTCGTAGAGCACCCCATCAGTCAGCCCCGCCTGAGTGATCCGCTTGGCCGCATCGATGCGGGCGCTGCGGCTGGTCGATTCAAGCCCCTGCTTCAGCGTCGCCACCTCGCCGCTGCGATCCACCTGTCCAAAAGCGACTCCGGCCAACATCAGCAGGATCAACACCCCCCATAGAATCCATTGCCTTTTCATGAACTCCTCCTTTTTGTCATAAACTGTCATGCTGTCATGCGGATCTCATCCGCCCAGAAGTTGCGCCATGATCGCCAGCGCCGCCCGCCGCCCGTCGACGGCGGCGGTGACGGCGAGATGCGCTCCACGCCGGCAGTCGCCCCCGGCGAAAACCTTGGGATGAGAAGTGCGACCGTCGGTTTTGTCAACCTCCAATTGCCGGAAGCTCTTGCGGATATCCGCTGCCTCCAGCCAGGGGTGGTCCTCCACATCAAACCCGAGGGCGAGAATGAGGACATCGGCGAGCACGCAATGCTCCGAACAGGGCACCTCGGTCACCTGGCGCCGACCCTTGGCGTCGGGCTCGGCCAGACAGGTTTCCAGCACCTCCACCCCGGTCAGCCGCCCGTCATCATCAACGATAACGCGCTTGGGTGCACGGTGGAAGAAAAACTCCACCCCCTCCTCGATAGCGTTGTGATACTCCTTGACGCTCCCCGGCATGTTCGCGGCGTCGCGCCGATAGACGCAGGTGACCGTCTCCGCCCCCTCGCGGATCGCCGTGCGCACGCAGTCCATGGCCGTGTCGCCGCCACCGAGCACCACCACCCGTTTGCCGCGCACATCGAAGCGCCGCTCCAGGATCCCCCCCGAAACCCGCCGCTGCACCGCGCCGAGAAATTCCATGGCGAGAAAGACGTTGCCGTGACGTTCATGGGAGAGATGGGGGAGCTTCCCGCCGGTGGCGCCGAGACCGAGAAAGAGCGCGTCGTAACGCTCCAACAGAGTGTCGAAAGCAACGTCGCGACCAATTTCGCAGTTCAGGTGGAGGTGGAGTCCGGCCTCTTGCAGGATGTCGAAGCGCCGCCGCACCAATTCTTTGTCGAGCTTGAAGTTGGGAATGCCGATGGCGAGCAGCCCACCCGGCTCGGCCGCCCGCTCGTACAAATCGACGCCGATCCCGGCGCGCAGCAGGAAATAGGCACAGGACAGCCCGGCCGGGCCGGAACCGATCACCGCCACTCGTTGCGAACGGGTTACGCCGGGAAAAGGGAGCTTCAGCCCGGCGGCGAAACCGAGATCGGCAATGGAAGCCTCGATGGCACCGATACTGATCGCCCCGTAGCCGTCGTTCAGGGTGCAGGCCCCCTCACACAAATGGCTGTGCGGGCAGATGCGCCCGAGAATCTCGGGAAAGGGAGAGGTTTCGTTGGCCAGCCAAAAGGCCTTTTCCAGATCGCGCCCGGCGATGGCCGCCAGCCACTGGGGAATTGGGTTACCGAGCGGACAACCGACGGCGGCGCAGAAGGGATCGCCGCACTGGACGCAGCGCTCGGCCTGGGATGCCGCCTGGGCAATCGAGAAGAACCGGTAAATCTCGTCAAAATTCCGGGTGCGAACGGCGGGATTTTCCTTCGCGGGTTCCTGGCGCTGGGTCGTCGTAAAATTCTGCATAATCAATCCCCCTCTTTCGGATTGAGCGGCGCCTTCATGTCCTTGGGCGTGACCATCCAGAAATAGGCCAGCTCCTCGCGGAAATGATCAAGAATCCACCGCGCTTTGGGGCTGCGGGTGCGGTTGTGATAGCTGAGCAGGATCTTTTTCAGATAGATCTTGCCGTCGCTGTCGTCGTCCACGTCGATGCGTCGCGCCTCGACCAGTTCGCGATTGAGTTTGTCGATGAAATGCTTGGCCCGGTCGTAGACAAAGGCCGCACCGCCGGTCATGCCGGCGCCAAAATTGATGCCGGTCTCGCCGAGAATGACCACCGTACCGCCGGTCATGTATTCGCAGGCGTGGTCGCCGGTCCCTTCGACCACCGCCAACGCCCCCGAGTTGCGCACGGCGAAGCGCTCACCGGCGGTACCGGCGACGAAGAGCTTGCCGCCGGTGGCCCCGTACAGGCAGGTGTTGCCCACGGCCGAGGCCCCTTCCTGGTAGACACCGGGCACGATAATGATGCGCCCACCGTGCATCCCCTTGCCGACGTAGTCATTGCCGACCCCGGTGAGGTGAATGTTCAAACCGTCGACCAGAAAGGCACCGAGAGACTGGCCGGCCACTCCCGTTAGGCGCAGGGTCACGGCGTCGCGGGGGAGGCCGGCGTTGCCGTAATAATGGGCGACCTCGCCACTGAGCAGCGCGCCGAAGCTGCGGTTCACATTGCGTATCGCCCGTTCCACCACCACTTCGACGCGGGGATCGCGGATCGCCGGCTGGACTTCCTTGAGGACGTCTTTCTCGAAGGCGTTGTCGTCGAAAGGGGGATTGGGGCGCCGCCGGCGATCTTCTCCCTCAATACGGCGCAGCACTTGGGAGAAATCGAAGGATGTCGCCTCGGGGTGATCGCCCACGGCGAGCAGATCGCTGCGACCGATGACTTCGTCCAAGCTGCGATAGCCGAGTCGGGCGAGAATCTCCCGCACATCTTCGGCGACGTTGCGCAGGTAGGCAATCAGCTTGTCGACGGTGCCGACGAAATGCTCGCGCAGATTGGCATCCTGGGTCGCTACCCCGACGGTGCAGCGGTTGAGATGGCAGACCCGTAGCATCTTGCAGCCGAGCATCACCAGCAGCGCGGTACCGAAACCATAGGATTCGGCGCCGAGCAGCGCCGCCTTGACCACATCAGCGCCGATCTTGAGGCCACCGTCCGCCTGCAGTTCCACCAATTCCCGGAGGTGATTGGCCTTAAGGCTGTTGTGCGCCTCGGCCAGCCCCAGCTCCCAGGGATTGCCGGCGTGTTTGATCGAAGTCAGCGGCGCGGCGCCGGTCCCCCCCTCGCAGCCGGAGATGACGATGCGGTCGGCATAGCACTTGGCGACCCCGGCAGCGATGGTGCCGACCCCGCCGCAGGAGACCAGCTTGACGCTGATCTTGGCGTGGGGATTGACCTGGCGCAGATCAAAAATGAGCTGGGCCAGATCCTCGATGGAATAGATGTCGTGATGAGGCGGCGGCGAAATCAGGGTCACGCCCGGCAAGGTGTAACGCAGGCCGGCGATCAACGACGACACCTTGTCCCCCGGCAGCTGGCCGCCCTCGCCGGGCTTGGCCCCCTGGGCGATCTTGATCTGAATCTGCTCGGCACTGCGTAGATATTCGGGTGTCACGCCGAAACGGCCCGAGGCGACCTGCTTGATCTTGCTGTTGCAGCTGGTCTTGAGGCGCTCCGGCGCCTCCCCGCCCTCGCCGCTGTTGGAGGCGCCGCCGAGCATGCGCATCGCCTCGGCCAGCGCCTCGTGGGCCTCGGGGGAGATGGAGCCGAGGGACATGGCCGCCGAATCGAAACGGCGGGTAATCGCCGCCACCGGCTCGACCTCGTCCAAGGGCAGTGGCGCCCGGTCGCTCTTCCAGGTGAAAAAATCACGGACGAAGCGTCGTCCCCGGCCGTCGATATACTTGCGAAAATGGAGATAATCCTCGCGCTTGAGACTTTCGGCGAACTGGTGCAGCAGCACCACGGTGCGGGCGCCGAGATCGTGGTATTCACCTTCGGGGTTGTTCTGGTAGAGACTGCCGATCCCCAGGGGATAGATCGGGGTCAGGTAATTTTCGTGGAAAATCGCGCGGTGCCGGCGCGCCAAGCGCGCCTCGATTGCCTCGTAACCGAGCCCCGGCAAATGCAGGGTGCTTCCCGGAAAACAGTCGGCGACCAGTTCGCTGGAGAGGCCAACGATGTCGAAAAGGGCCGCGTTACGGTAACTGGAGACGGTGCTGATCCCCATCTTCGACATGATCTTGAGAATTCCCTTGGTCATGGCGTCGTAGAGATTCTTCAGCGACCGGCGGATCTCCTTGGCCGGCAGCTCCCGGCGCCGGCAAAGCTCATAGCTGGTGGCGTAAAGCAGCCAGGGATAGATGGCGGTCACGCCATAACCGAGCAGGACACAGGCGGCGTGGGCATCGTGGACCTCGCCGGTGACGGCGACCAGGTTGACCCGATGGCGCAGCTTCGCGGCCAGCAGTTGCTGGTTGAGATAGCCGACGGCCATAGCCATGGGGATGATTTTCCGTTTGCCGTCGACAGCGCGATCATCGAGGACCACCACGCGCACCGCCTCGTCCCGCACCGCCGCGAGGACCTCCGCGCCAAGGCACCGCAGCCCCTCGCGCAGGTCGGCGGTGAAGGTGGTGGCGAAAGTTCGATATTTATAGTCCGGCTCGAAGCGGGGCCGGGCCGGATCGCCGAAGGAGAGGAGGGCGTCGAAAATGTCCCGGGAGAGAATCGGCGAAATGCTCTTCAGACGGTGGGCGCGTTCCGGGCCTTCGACCAGGGGATTACCGAGGCAGCCAAAGCCGATGGTGGTCGACATCACCGCCTTTTCACGATAGGGGTCGATGGGTGGATTGGTCACTTGGGCGAAGTTCTGCCGGAAGAAATCGGTGAAATTGCGCGGCGCCTCGGAAAAGGCCGCCGGCGGCGTGTCGTCCCCCATCGAGCCGGTCGGCTCCTTGCCCCCTTCAAGCATCGGGCGTACTACCATTTCGAGGGTCTCGTGGGTAACGTTGAAAAAGCGCTGATAGCGGTCGAGATCGGCCTGGGCGTAATCGCTGAGATCGTCGAACTGATGCTCAATGAACTCCTGCAGATAGAAGGTGCGGTCGGTCAGCCACTCACTGTAGGGCTGGGATTCCATCAGGTAGCGGTCAATGTCGCGGGTGTAAAAGATCCGCCCCTGCTCCAGGTCGGCGGCTATCATCTCGCCACTCTGCAGGCGCCCCCGCTCACGTACCAGATCCGGCGGAATGTCGAGCACCCCGTATTCGCTGGCGATCAGCAACCGATCGTCCCGGGTGATGAGATACTTGGCTGGACGCAGGCCGTTGCGATCGAGGACGCAGCCGACGTAGCGCCCGTCGGTAACGGTCAACGCCGCCGGACCGTCCCAGGGCTCATAGGCCGCCGAGGTGTACTCGTAAAAAGAACGCAGCCGCGAGGGCATGTGCGACACATTGTGGCGCGGCGGCGGAATCAGGCTGCGCACCGCCTTGAAGAAGTCGATGCCGTTGGCGAGCAAAAATTCGAGCATGTTGTCAAGGCTGGCGCTGTCGCTCACCCCCTCTTCGAAGAGGGGGAAGAGCCGTTTCAGCTCGGCGTCGGAAAAAACCGGACTGGTCGCCTCGTTGAACTTGTGACGGGCGTTGAAGCGGTTGGCGTGTAACGAGTTGATTTCGCCGTTGTGGGCCAGGGTCCGCATCGGCTGAGCCAGCCGCCAACGCGGCAAAGTGTTGGTGGAAAAGCGCTGGTGGAAGACGACGAAGGAACTGGCAAAATCCTCCCGTTGCAAATCGGGGTAGAGGGTACGCAAATGGCTCGGCATGACCAGTCCCTTGTAGGCGATGGTCTTGCGGGAAAAGGAGGGAATGTAGAAATCCCGGTCCTCGGCGAGTCGATGTTCAACCTCCTTGCGAGTCAGATAGAGCAGGGCATCGAAGCGCCGGGTAGCGATGAGCGCCGCCGGCACCACGAAGGCCTGGCGAATTTTCGGCAGCATCGCCAGAGCATATTCACCCAGCGCCTCGGTATCGACCGGCACCTCCCGTACCCATAGCAGACGCAGGTCGTTCTTCTCGCAGACTTCCTCAAAGACCGCCAGTTGTCGGGCCGCGTCGGTGAGAAAGAGCATGGCCACGGCAAATTGCTCGGGCAACGAACAGCCGTTCTCGGTCGCCACCCGGCGGAAAAAGGCGGTGGGCAGGGCACAAAGCAGGCCGCAGCCGTCGCCGGTCTTGCCATCGGCGGCCACCGCTCCCCGGTGCATCATGCGCGAGAGGGCGCGAATGGCGTCCTCGACCAGGGCGTGGCTCGGACGATTGCTGGTCTGCGCCAGCACCCCGAAGCCACAGGCATCCTTGAATTCTTCCGCAAAATTCATCGTTTAACCCTTTTCCGCTGATGGCTGACACGACTGCCTCGGCGCAAAAGCCGCCGCGCTGAGGCCCCCCTACATTAAACCTGACTCCAGCCCTTGCCGCAAGCGACCAAACGTTTTAATTTTCTCGAAAAAGCCAGAATACCAGGACATTTTTTCGAACAATTTTGACAACCTCCGCTTTTTGCAACAATGCCTGCGTTAAGTGTTAAACAGAGGGCACAATTATTGCTTAGCAAAATCGTCGGTCAGCAATTCATCACTGCTCAACCTCGACAGAAGGCTTTATATGAAAATCCGTTCGCAGTTTCTCATTCCCATCCTCATCTGCCTGGTCATTTCCTTGACCCTAGGCTATCTCGGCATCAGCTGGACGCTGCAATCCCTGGTTTCCGGGCAGACCCAGGCGTTCGCCACCTATGTCGACGACTCGGCCAAGACCTTGGCGAATGCCAAGATCGAGGAAATCTATAACAACATCGACCGCATCGGCCAGGCGGCCCTGCAGCAGGTCGCCCCCTTTTCGCAACTGCCCGAGGTCATCGAAGCCTATGAGATCGCCCATGCCGGGGACATCGGCGACGAGAATTCGCCGGAAAGTCAGCAGGGCCGGGAAATGTTGCGGGAATTGATCAAACCGGTACTGGCCGGATTCAAGGCGGCGACCGGCAACAGCAACTTCCAGATCCATTTCCATCTGCCCAACGGCCGCAGCCTGGCCCGCGCCTACCAGAACTTCCAGGTCGAGAAAAACGGTCAAAAACTTGACATCTCCGACGACATCAGCAGCTTCCGCGCCACGGTCATGCAGATCAACAGCGGCGACCACAAACCGATCATCGGGTTGGAGGTCGGGCGCGCCGGTTTCGACCTGCGCGGCCTGGCGGCGGTCACCGACGGCGGCGGGCGCCATCTCGGCTCAGTGGAGGTACAATATCCCCTGCGCCGCCTGATGAACGTCTCGCGTACCGCCGACAACCAGTTTTACGCCGTCTACATGAAGAGCGAGCTGCTGAAGGTCGCCAACAAGATGAACGACCCGGTCAAGCATCCGCCGGTTGGCAATGATTTTATCCTGGTCGAGGGAACGGATCGGGCCGTCACCGACCCGCTGGCGAACGTTGAACTGCTGCGCGCCGGGCTGGAAAAAACGGCCTTCGCAGAAAAGGATAAATTTTACCTGGCCAGCTTCCCGCTTAAAGATTTTTCCGGGCAAGTGGTCGGCGCCATGCTCATGGCCCAAGATATCTCGGCCTCCCAGGTCCTGCTCGCAGAAACCGAAGCCGGCGGAGCGGCGAAAATTGTCGAGCTTCGCTGGGAAACCGGCCTCTTCGTGATCATTATGCTGACCGTGATCGGTGCCGTGATCCTGCTCGTCACCCGCCGGGTCACCGGGCCAGTGGTCGAGGCGGCCCGTCTTGCCGAAAAGCTCGCCCAGGGGGACACTTCGGAAACCTTCCCGACCCGTGAATCTATGGCAAACAGCGCCAATGAGGTCGACCAGTTGCAACAGGGCATCAACCGCCTCATTGAGGTGCTTCAGGGACGGGAAACCATCGCCCTGGCCATTGCCCAAGGGGATCTGACCCAGGAGGTGATGCCGATTTCGGAGCGGGACGGACTCGGCAAAGCGCTGAGTACGATGGTGACCAACCTGCGCGACATCATCGGCCGGATCCAGACCGCCGGCGAACAGATCGCGGCGGGGAGCAGCGAAGTCTCCGACGCCAGTCAGTCCCTGTCACAGGGGGCGACAGAATCGGCCGCCTCGCTGGAAGAAATCGGCAGCTCGATGCACGAAATGGGCGCCCAAACCCGGCAGAACGCCGAAAACGCCACCCTCGCCAACCGCCTCTCCAGCCAGGCGCGGCAGGCGGCCAATGAAGGGAACGCGCGCATGGTCGAGATGATCGAGGCGATGGGCGACATCAACGCCTCGAGCCACAACATCTCGAAAATCATCAAAACAATCGATGAAATCGCCTTCCAGACCAACCTGCTCGCTCTGAACGCGGCGGTGGAGGCGGCCCGGGCCGGTCAGCACGGCAAAGGCTTCGCCGTGGTCGCCGAGGAGGTCCGCAATCTCGCGGCGCGCAGCGCCAAGGCGGCCAGGGAAACGGCGGAGCTGATCGAAAGTTCGGTGAAGAAGGTGGAGGACGGGTCGCAGATCGCCGACAAAACTGCCGAAGCCCTCGGCGACATCGTCAACGGCGTCGGCAAGGTCACCGATCTGGTGGCGGAGATCGCCGCCGCTTCCAACGAGCAGGCCCAGGGGATTGCCGAGATCAACACGGCACTGGGACAGATCGACCAGGTCACCCAGCAGAACACCGCCAACGCCGAAGAGAGCGCATCGGCGGCCGAGGAACTCTCCAGCCAGGCGGAACAGTTGCGCGGCATGCTGCGGCGCTTCACTCTGGCCGGTCAGACCGGCACGGCGCCGATCCGCAAGCGCCCGGCGATAAAGACACCGCCCACCCGTCTACCGGCTCCCAAGCCGCCCCAACCCTCCCGCCCCACTGTGAAACCGGTGGCGAGCGACGGCTGGGACAAGCTCGAAGAGGAAGCGCCCAGCCAGGTGATCGCCCTGGACGATTCGGAATTCGGCAAATACTGAGCCGCCCGGTCGGCAATCTGAAACAAAACAGGGGGGATTTTCCGTAACACTGGAAAATCCCCCCTGTTTTTTATTGCCCTCGGCCGTCCCCCATTTTCCTAATCCCGCAACTGCAACTCCCGCTTTTCCAGGGCCAGCATCCGGTCGCGCAGCTCGGCGGCCTTCTCGAAATCGAGGTCGGCGGCAGCGGCGAGCATCTCTTTCCTGATCCGGGTGATCTCCTTTTTCAGCTTCTCGAGGCTGCCGTATTCCGCCGCCTCCTCCACCACCAGGGGCAGCTCCACATAATCCTTCTCGGCGATATCCTCCAGAATACTGCGCAAACTCTTTTTCACCGTCTCCGGAGTGATGCCGTGCTCGGCATTGTAGGCGAGTTGGGTGGCGCGGCGCCGTTCGGTCTCGTCGAGACAGGCGCGCATCGAACGGGTAACGGTATCGGCGTACATGATCACCCGACCATTGACGTTACGGGCGGCGCGGCCGCAGGTCTGGATGAGCGAACGGGCGCTGCGCAGAAAACCTTCCTTGTCGGCATCGAGGATCGCCACCAGCGCCACCTCGGGGATGTCGAGCCCCTCGCGCAACAAGTTGATGCCGATGAGGACGTCGAACTTGCCTTGGCGCAGATCGCGGATGATCTCCATGCGCTCAACGGTATGGATATCCGAATGGAGGTAGCGCACCTTGATGCCGAGTTCCTGCAGGTAGCCGGTGAGATCCTCGGACATGCGCTTGGTCAAGGTGGTGACCAGTACCCGCTCCTGCTTTTCGACCGCCAAACGGATTTCGTGAATGAGATCGTCGACCTGCTCCGTCGCCGGGCGCACCTCGATCGGTGGATCAACCAGGCCGGTAGGGCGAACGATCTGCTCAACCACCACCCCGTCGGCCTTTTGCAGTTCGTAGTCGGCCGGGGTCGCCGAGACATAGACGGTCTGAATCCCCTTGGCCTCGAACTCCTCGAAGGTCAGCGGCCGGTTGTCCAGCGCCGACGGCAGACGGAAGCCGTAGTTGACCAGGGTCTCCTTGCGGCTACGGTCGCCGCGATACATGGCGCCGACCTGGGAGACGGAGACGTGGCTTTCGTCGATAAAAAGCAGGGCGTCGTCGGGAAAGTAGTCGAAAAGGGTCGCCGGCGGCGAACCGGCGGGGCGGCCGTCGAGAAGGCGCGAATAGTTCTCGATCCCCTGGCAGTAACCCATCTCCTCCATCATCTCGATATCGAAGAGGGTGCGTTGCTCGATGCGCTGGGCCTCCAGCAGCTGGTTGTTGGCACGAAAGTGCTGGATGCGTTCGAGCAGTTCGTCCTGAATCTCCTTGATCGCCCGCTCCAGGGTCGGCCGTGTCGCCACATAGTGGCTGGCGGGAAAGATAGTGGTCTTGCCGATGCGATCGATGACCTTGCCGCGAATCGGGTCGATCTCACTCACCGCCTCGATCTCATCGCCGAAAAACTCGACGCGGATCGCCCGGTTTTCCTCGTAGGCGGGGAAGATCTCCACCGTGTCCCCCCGCACCCGGAAGGTGCCGCGATGGAAATCGACGTCGTTGCGCTGGTACTGGATCTCCACCAGGCGCTTGAGCAGATCGTTGCGGGGGAGATCCTGCCCTTCCGCTAGGGCGACAAGCATACCGAAGTAGGCTTCCGGCGAGCCGAGGCCGTAGATGCAGGAGACCGAGGCGACGATCAGCACGTCCCGCCGGGACAGCAGGCTACGGGTGGCACTGTGGCGCAGCTTGTCGATCTCCTCATTGATCGCCGAGTCTTTTTCGATGTAGGTGTCGGTGGAGGGGACGTAGGCTTCGGGCTGGTAGTAGTCGTAATAACTGACAAAATATTCGACGGCGTTGTCGGGAAAGAGCTCCTTGAACTCGCCGTAAAGCTGGGCGGCCAGGGTCTTGTTGTGGGCCAGAACCAGCGTCGGCCGCTGCACGGCAGCGACGACGTTGGCCATGGTGAAGGTCTTGCCGCTACCGGTGACGCCGAGCAGCACCTGATGCTTATCACCCCGCTCGATGCCCTCGACCAGTTCCTTGATGGCCCGGGGCTGATCGCCACGCGGCTGATAGTCGGATTTGAGGAGGAATTGGGCCATATCGGCGATTTTCCGCCGAGGGCGCCCTTGCCGTCAATAAAAAAGGCGGCCCGGAAGCCGCCTTTTCATCTCTAAGGGGATACCTCGTCAGGGGCATCCCCCTGATCTTTTCTAGAACTGCCAGCTCGAACCGAGGTAGACCATGTCCGAATCGTAGTCTTCGAGATCGGCCACTTTGCGGTAACCTACATTCATACCCCAGGTTTCGGTGAAATTGGCCCGGTATTCGGTGCCGATTTCGAAGTATTCATCATCCACCAAGTCAACTTCATAATCGGTGAAATCGTAATTCCAAGTACCGAAGAGATTGATTACCTGATTATCCGTAATGCGAACCCCGATATTTGCACCGGTCTTGACCAAGTGCTGATCATCATCCTCGATATCGAGATCAACCTGATTATATTGATAGGAGCCACCAACACCTATTTCGAAAATTTCTTGGCTGTAACGGACCCCCAAGCTAAGACCACCACCATAGGTATTGATATCCTCAGCTTCTGAAAGACGCAAATCGGTGAACAGATAGTTGGCATTCGCTGTCAAAGTAGCTTCCAAGCTATCAGTCAACCCCAAATGATACTGACCATAGAGGATGGGGCCAAGACGGTTGGCGCGATAAGAATCGAAATCCAGATAATCATAAGGAAGAATCACTCCCACAGTAAAATTATCTTCGTCATAAGCCAACCCGAGGCTAAACCCAGTAATCAGACCATTTTCATCACCGGCCTTTTCTACCCATTCCCCGCGCAGTGCGCCGCCAAAAGTACGGACTCCACCTGCTGCCGCCAGGCGATTTTGCTCGGCGGTTGTTTTCATGGTCGGAACGACCAATTCCGAAAAAACCAGTCGTGAAGAAGTTGCAGCAGAAGAGGTCGTTTCGATAAAGCTCTCCGATGACGATTCCCCATGATGACTGTCAAATTCTCCGTAATACCCATCCTGTCCAGGTGAAGCCCAATCCTGTCCAGTTGCGGCATTCGCCAGCCCCCAACAGCAGAACAATAAGCCGACCATGAGCAAAATTACTGTTTTGTTGTTCCTTTGTTTCTCCATAAAGCCTCCTTGGTTTGAGTTCATTCCTTAACAGCCCATTCTATTTCAGCCGTCGGATCAGTCCGGCCACAGCCTCGCGGATGGCGCCTTCCGACGCTTCGCCGACATCGCCGCCGCGCCCCGTGCCGCTGCCGGGGACGTATTCGAGGGTTTCCACATCGACACAACGCACTTGTACGCCCATACGGGTGTTGAAATCCTTACGTGAGGAGAAGCCCGCGACCTGCTCCCCTCCCTGGGCGAAATCGTAGACCTCGCCGTAAATGACCTTCTGCGCCCCGAGCAACTTGCCCATCTCCACCGCCGTGCCCTGATCGACCATGCCGGCCATGCTCAGCCACTGGCGATCGAGGACATCCTTGACCACCTCGGGCTTTTCCTCGACAAAGCGGAAGCGGTTGGTGTCGTAGAGGGTTTCGATGACCCGGTTGTGGATGCCGAGGCCAACATCTTTGGCCAGCAGATGGGGATAGGCTTTCGCGGCCCGCGCGGAAAGACCGAGAGGGAGAACGGCGACCACGGTCTTGGGCCCGTCATAGGCGGGAAAGCTCGCCAAATCGGGAGTCGGCCTGACCGGTTTTTTTTCTTCCACATAGGTCGTCGCGCAGCCGGACAAAAGTCCACAGAACAGGATCGCCAGCAGCCATAAAACCAGTCGCCTCATTGTCCCTCCTCCATTTGCCTCATGAGCCCGGCCACCGCCTGGGAAACGGCTTCCTGGGTCGCCTGGCCGACGCTGGTCTGATCGAAATGGACCTGATCTTCACGAATCTGAAAGAGCACGCCGCGCGCCTTGGTCGTGCCGCTGCCGCTCCCTGATCCTCTTACGGGCGGCTTCTCCCCTTCCCGCACGGAGACTTCCACGGTCAGTTCCACTTTGACCTTGCCGCTGGAAAAGGGCCCGGCAAAGCCCCGGAAGCGGGATTTATCGAAGCTCACGATCCGCGCTGTGGCCACGGCGTCGCAGCCCAGATCGGCACGATCGACCGGTTCCACCGCCGGATCGGGAGCGTTCGCGGATCGAGCCAACAGTTCCTGAATCCTCCCGGAAATCTCCGCGTTGTCTTCCACCGGCACATAGCGTCCGGTGTCGTAGAGTTCCTGCGCCACCAGATGGGCAATCCCCTGGGCGATGAGCAGTTTGCCGAATTCAGGCTCGTCGGTGGCGTTACTGACACCGACGACAGCCAGACGCAAGAGTTCGGCCTGACCAAGAGCCGGGAACAGAAAAAGGAGCGCGAAACAAAGAATGAAGAAGACTGAAGAACGATGGGAGGGCTTGCCGGCGGCGAACAAAGAATGCGGCATAGGCGGATATCTTTTCGCGAAGGAAAAAGGTTAGGAAGGAGAAGGCTGCGGGCAGCCCCAGCGAAACGGCATGATTAAATGTATACAATAGAACGCTTTTTACTGTCAACCACCCAAAACCCGGCATTCAGCCGGGTTTTGGGTTTCATCGGAAGCCGTCAAAGCCGCGAGACAATGGCAGCAACGCAGCAGCTGGCGAGTTTTTGCGACGCCATCATCAGAAGCTACTTCAGCTTCCAGGTCGTGCCCTCCTTGGAATCAAGGAGCATGATCCCTTGCGCATCGAGCTCGTCACGAATCTGGTCGGCGCGAGCAAAATCGCGGTTGGCCCGCGCCTGCCTGCGTTCGGCGATCAGCGCCTCGATCCTCTCGGGACTCAGCCCGCCCTCTTTGAGTCCAGCACTTTTCTGCTTTTCCAGCCAGACGTCGGGGGCCGAGCCAAAGAGGCCGAGGACGCCGCCAAGACGGCGCAATTGCTCGCGCCCTTGCCGTAATCCGTTCAGCAATACCGGGTTTTGATGTAGGGATTTTTCCGCGACGATGCGGTTCATCCCCCGCACCAGGTCGAAGAGATGGCCGATGGCCAAGGCGGTATTGAAATCGTCGTCCATCGCTTCGCGGAAGCGTTCCTCCACCCTGGCGACACGGTCGAGAATTTCGCTCAGCTCCGGCGGCAATTCACCGGCGGAAGTCCCCGGCGTTATCTGGGCGGCCAGGGTTTCGTCGGCGGCCTTAAGCGCTTCATAGAAACGACTCAGGCCGGCCTTGGCGTCCTCCAGGTTCTGGTCGGAGAAATCGATGGGCGAGCGGTAATGGGCGGAGAGGATGAAGAAACGCACGACCTCGGCATCGTACTTTTGCAGGATGTCACGGATGGTGAAGAAATTGCCCAGCGACTTGCTCATCTTCTCCTGGTTGACGTTGACGAAGCCGTTGTGCAGCCAGTACTTGACGAAGGGTTTGCCGCTCGCCCCCTCGCTCTGGGCAATTTCGTTCTCGTGGTGGGGAAAAATCAGATCCTTGCCGCCGCCGTGAATATCGAAGGATTCGCCGAGGTACTGCATGCTCATCGCCGAGCACTCGATGTGCCAGCCGGGACGCCCCGGTCCCCAGGGGGAATCCCAGGCGGGTTCCCCGGGCTTGGCCGCCTTCCACAAAGCGAAATCCATGGGATTGCGCTTCTGCTCGCCGGGGGTGATACGGGCGCCGGCACGCATCTCATCGAGGTTACGCTTGGAGAGCTTGAGGTAGCCGGGGAATTTCTCCACGGAAAAATAGACGTCGCCGCCGGAAGAATAAGCCATCCCCCGTTCGATGAGGCGCTCAACGATAGCAATGATCTGGGGGATGTGTTCGGTCGCCTTGGGCTGGTAGGTCGGCAGGTCGAGACCGAGAGCGGCCATGTCCTCGTCGAAGGCACGGATGAACTCCTCGGCCAAGGTCCGGCTGTCAATCCCCCGCTCCTTGGCCCGACTGATGATCTTGTCGTCGACGTCGGTGTAGTTACGGACGTAGTTCACCTCGTAACCGGAAAACTTCAGGTAGCGGTAGACGATATCGAAGACGATGTTGGCCCGGGCATGGCCGATGTGGCAGTAGTCGTAAACGGTGACGCCGCAGACGTACATGCCGACCTTGCCGGGAACCAGCGGCCGGAACTCCTCCTTGCCGCCGCTAAGGGTATTGTAGACGCGCAGAGCCATGAAGCACCTTTCCTTCGCAGTGAGACGGTGGGGGACCGTAATGGGTCAGTTCTGCCCGGTTTTCGCCCAGGAATCGCGCAGGGTCGTGATCTGGTTGAAGACCGGAGCCTCGGCCGTCGAATCGATAGCATCGAGGCAATAATAGCCGAGACGCTCGAACTGGTAGCGCTCCGCGGCACCGGCTTGGGCCAGTGCCGGTTCCAGACGGCAACCCCGGAGAATCTCCAGGGAGTTCGGGTTGAGCAGGTCGCGGTAACTGCCGCCGGCTTTGGCGGCATCGGGGTTGGCGGCGGTGAAGAGCCGCTCGTAAATGCGCACCTCGGCGGCCACGGCATGGCGGGCGGAAACCCAGTGGATCGTCCCCTTGACCTTGCGCCCGTCGGGGGCGCTGCCGCCCCGACTTTGCGGATCGTAGCTGCAGCGCAGCTCGACAATCTCACCGCCGGCCGGATCGCGCACCACCGCTTCGCATTTGATAAAATAGGCGCAGCGCAGCCGCACCTCCTGTCCCGGAGCGAGGCGGAAAAATTTCTTCGGCGGCTCCTCCATGAAATCGTCGCGCTCGATGTAGAGCTCGCGGCAGAAAGGCACCTTGCGGCTGCCGAACTCGGGCTTCTGCGGATGATTGGAGGCGTCGAACTCCTCCACCTGGTCTTCCGGATAGTTTTCGATCACCACCTTCAAGGGCCGCAATACCGCCATGGCCCGGGGCGCCGTCTCGTTCAGCTCCTCGCGGACACAATCCTCCAGTACCGACAAATCGATCCAGCTGTCGCTCTTGCCGACTCCGATGCGCTCGCAGAAAGTCCGAATCGCCGTCGGCGGGTAGCCGCGGCGGCGCATCCCCACCAGGGTCGGCATGCGCGGATCGTCCCAGCCCGCGACATCCCCCCGTTTGACCAGTTCGAGCAGCTTGCGCTTGCTCATCACCGTGTAACTGAGATTGAGCCGGGCGAACTCGATCTGCCGGGGATGGGGCAGACTCGGCAACTGGTCGAGAAACCAGTCGTAGAGAGGACGATGATCCTCGAATTCGAGGGTGCAGATGGAATGGGTAATCCCCTCGACAGCGTCAGAGAGGGGATGGGCGAAGTCGTACATGGGATAAATGCACCAGGCGTCGCCGGTACGGTAGTGAGCAGCGCGCTGGATGCGGTAGATCACAGGATCGCGCAGATTGATATTGGCCGCCGCCATGTCGATCTTGGCCCGCAGGGTATGGGCGCCATCCTCGAACTCCCCAGCGCGCATGCGGGCGAAAAGATCGAGATTCTCTTCGACCGAGCGGCCACGGTAAGGACTCTCCCGGCCCGACTCAGTGAGGGTGCCGCGCTGCGCCCTCACTTCTTCGGCAGTCAAGCTGTCGACGTAGGCCTTGCCGACGCGGATCAGTTCGACGGCGAACTGGTAGAGCCGCTCGTAGTAGTCGGAGGCATAGTAGAGATGTCCGCCCCAGTCGAAGCCGAGCCAGCGCACCGCATCCATGATCGCCTCGGCGTATTCGACGCTCTCCTTCTCGGGGTTGGTGTCGTCCATGCGCAGATGGCAGCGCCCGTCGAAATCGGCAGCCAGACCGAAATTGAGGCAGATCGCTTTGGCGTGGCCGATGTGCAGATAGCCGTTGGGCTCGGGCGGAAAGCGGGTAACCACCCGGCCGTCGTTCTTGCCGGCGGCGAGATCGTCGCTGATGATGTTACGGATGAAGCTGGGAACGGGGGGCGCGGTCGTGGTCATGAATGAGCATCCGTCAGGGCAAAGTAGAAATTCGAAAAAAAGGGCTCAAAAAAAGCGGCGGTCAGAAGATATCTTCGACACCGTCGTCCCACTGCAGCAGCACGACGGCGTGGGCGGAGATCCCCTCGCCGCGCCCTTCGAACCCAAGCTGTTCGGTGGTGGTGGCCTTGACATTGATGCGCTCGGGATCAACATCGCAGGTCGCAGCAATGCTCTCTACCATCCGCGGTATATAGGGGGCTAACTTGGGGCGCTGAGCGATGACGGTGGCGTCGAGGTTGCCGATGGCGTAGCCCCGCTCACGGGCGAGAACCATCACCTGGGCGAGGAGTTTAAGGCTGGAGATGCCCCGATAGGCGGGATCGCTGTCGGGGAAGTGCTTGCCGATGTCGCCGGCGCCAAGAGCGCCGAGGATGGCATCGCAGATGGCGTGAACCAGCACATCGGCATCGGAATGACCGAGAAGGCCCAAGCTGTGAGGAATCTCGACACCCCCGAGAACCAGTTTACGCTCCGCCACTAGGCGGTGCACATCAAAACCGTGACCGATGCGCATCATGTCGCCGTCCTTTCGGAACTCGCCAGAAAAGCCCGGGCCAGCAGCAAATCCTCGGGCGTGGTGATCTTGATGTTGCGATAATCCCCCGCGACCATCGCCACCGGCCGACCAAGCCGCTCTACCAACGAGGCATCGTCGGTGCCGACCCAGCCTTCGGCCAGGGCCCGTTCATGGGCGTCGCGGATCAGGCCATAACGAAAGGCCTGCGGGGTCTGGGCCTGCCAGAGCCGGCGCCGTTCCGGAGTGCCCCGGACCAGTCCGCCGTCGACCTCCTTGATGGTATCCTTGACCGGCACGCCCACGACACAGGCCCCGATGCGGCAAGCCGCATCAATCGCCCTGTCGATGCAGGCGGGCGGGCATAGGGGGCGTACGCCGTCGTGAATCAGCACGATATCTTCCGCCTCGGCGGCGCAGGCACGCAGACCGTTGCGCACCGAATCCTGGCGTTCGGCGCCGCCGGCAACCAGGCCGAGCACTTTGGCGAAGCCATACCGCTCGATTACTTCTTGGCGACAAAAAGGGATTTCATCCTCCGGCGAAACGACATAGATGCCGTCCACCCGGGGATGCCCCTCGAAAAGAGCCAGGGTGTGGGCCAGTATCGGCCGGTCGGCGAGAGCCAGATACTGTTTGTTGAGAGAAGCCCCCATACGCCGTCCTAAACCTGCGGCCGGAAGCAGGGCATAGACTTTCATGAAACCCCTTCTCCGATTTCGAAACAGTCGTCCCGCCCCGCGCCGAAGCCGGGGCGGGACCGTGTTATACCACCACGCGCGGCGAAAGTCATGGGCAAAGCCACGAGGGAAACGATGTAAAGGGGATGGAATGAAGAATCGGGTAGGAGGCGGGGTTGCCCCCGCCGTCCTCCCACACCACCGTGCGTACGGTTCCGTACACGGCGGTTCCTGATTTGCTTCTGCATTATCAACCAACAATGCCTGTCGTCCTATAAGCGCC
>Ga0265295_1002433_pt1 | contig 29509 bp, 29 predicted proteins | sample Munlansysbiofilm_FD_192503 | JGI IMG/M metagenome (GOLD analysis project Ga0265295, IMG submission 192503) | Leachate microbial communities from a municipal landfill in Southern Ontario, Canada - Methane capture system biofilm | ecosystem: Engineered > Solid waste > Landfill > Unclassified ... | reverse complement strand
ACGCCCTAAGGGACATTAGTTTCATTCCGCCCCCTTTGGTTATCCTGACCGGAACGCAAAACGTCGGGGGTCATTTTGACACTTCTTAAACATTTCGACCCTTTGGTTTTGAATGTTCCGGTCAGGATAACCAAAGAGGGCTCTAAAGTCGAGGCTCCTTTCTTGTTTCAAGTTTCAAGTTTCTTGTAGGGAGTTTCATATAACCCACATGTCCTGCGGACACAACAAAGCATGAAACTTGAATTAGGACTGAACTTTGTTTCTTGTCTCTTGTTTCAAGTTTCTTGAATAGTGTTGACATTCCATGTTATTTTGTTTATTCCCCCTCGTTCAGTTTTTTTACGGGAGGTATCCATTCCATGTCAGTTGTGTCCTTAAAAAATGTTTCCAAAAGCTATGATGACCATGTCGTGCTCAGCAATCTTAGTCTTGATGTTGTCAAGGGGGAGTTCCTTACACTTCTAGGTCCTTCCGGCTGTGGAAAGACAACTGTTCTGAGGCTCATAGCCGGCCTTGAAACCTGCGACCAGGGTGAGGTTTATATCGACGGGCAGGACCACACCCGTGTGTCTGCCTGCGACCGGGACGTGAACACCGTGTTCCAGAGCTATGCACTTTTCCCCCATATGACGGTGTTTGACAACATCGCCTTTGGCCTCAGACTTAAAAAGATACCTTTGGACGAGATTAAAATCCGGGTTACGGAAACCCTGGCCCTTGTAAAGCTCGCAGGTCTTGGAAAACGGAGGATTCAGAATCTTTCCGGGGGTCAGCAGCAGCGGGTGGCCATTGCCAGGGCCATTGTGAACGAACCTTTGATTCTGCTCCTGGACGAGCCGTTGAGTGCCCTTGATTACAAGCTTAGAAAGGAGATGCGCCTTGAATTGAGGCAGCTCCACAGAAAGCTTGGCATCACCTTTGTCTTTGTCACCCACGACCAGGAGGAGGCGCTGATTCTTTCAGACCGGGTGGTGGTGATGAACAACGGGATGATTGAGCAGCAGGGGCCGCCCAAGGAGATCTATGAGGAGCCGAAAAATCGATTTGTTGCCGAATTTGTGGGTGAAAGCAACCTGTTTGAGGCCCGGGTGGTCGAGGTCGGGAAATATGCCCTGGTAAACACCGGGGAAGATATTCAGGAAGAAACTGAAAATGATACCATGGAGATCCAGGTCCAGGGGATTGTAAAGACGGTGAAAAACCGTAAAAATCACGCAAGGGGCGATGAGATCATGGTTTTGCTCAGACCCGAAGACATGATTGTCGAAAGGGGGGAACAGATCTGCCCTGATGGCTCTTTTTCCGGCCGGGTCGAAGAGATGATCTACAAGGGAACAACCGTGGATTTGATCATTGTCCTTGATGACGGTAAAAAGGTGTTTGTTCTGGAGTTTTTCAACGAAGAGTCTGAAACCATTTTTTATGATGTGGGGGAAAGGGTCTGCGTGTCGTGGATAGACGGTTGGGAGGTGATTCTTCCCCATGAATGAGACCAAGCTTTTTAAGCGTACGGCCATCAGCGTCAACATGCTCTGGATCTTTGTTTTCGTGCTTGTTCCCAACCTCATGGTGGTTGCCATAAGCCTTGTAGAGAGGGATACGGTATCTTTTTTTCGGTGGGTTCCGACCCTGGCCAACTACCGGGGGCTGTTTGATCCCATCATCACAAAGGTCTTTATTAATTCCCTTGAATATTCGACGGTTACAACGGTCCTTACACTTGTCATCGGTTACCCGTTTGCCTGGTTCCTCTCCCGGGTAAGCGCACACAGGCGTTCTCTTTTACTCATGATGGTGATCGTTCCCTTTTGGACTAGCTCCTTGATTCGGACCTATGCCCTTGTGATACTCATGAAGGCCAACGGAGTGATAAATTCAACTTTGATCGCCCTTGGCCTGGTCAAGGGGCCGGTGTCGATTCTTTACACGGATATTGCCGTCTATGTTGGTCTTGTCTATTCGCTTTTACCGTTCATGATTCTGCCCCTTTATGCGGTCCTTGAAAAGCTTGACTACGGCCTCATCGAGGCGGCCCATGATCTTGGGGCCAGTAATTTCCAAACCTTCACGGGTGTGGTTCTGCCCCTCTCCCTTCCCGGGGTTATGGCCGGCTGCATCATGGTTTTCCTTCCATCCATGGGGCTTTTTTACATCCCTGATCTTCTGGGCGGCGCCAAATCGATGCTGGTCGGCAATTTCATCAAAAACCAGTTTCTGACCGCGGGCAACTGGCCCTTCGGGTCTGCGGCAAGCGTGTTTTTGATTGTTATCATGTTCATCATGATAGGTGTCTATATGGTGGTCATGAAACGCCTTAACAGCTCGGTGATTCCATGAGGCGTTTTATAGGAGTCTCATGGCTTACGGCTGTTTATGCCTTTTTTTATATTCCGCTTTTGACCCTTATTGTCTACTCGTTCAACAGTGCAAAGTTCACGACTGTGTGGAAGGGATTTACCCTTGACTGGTATGTGCGGCTCTTTCAAAATCGTCAGCTTCTGGACGCATTTTTTAACTCCATTACAGTGGCTGTGGTTTCAAGCATAATTGCCACCGTTATTGGCACCCTTGGGGCCTTTGCCGTGAATCGCTACCGTTTTGCCGGTCGCAAGGTTTTTTTCGGGTTGGTCCATTCGGTGATGATGAGTCCTGACATTGTCATGGGAATATCCCTTCTCATGCTCTTTGTGCTCATGGGTGTTGAGACAGGTTTTCTGACCCTGCTTCTGGCCCATGTCACCTTTTGTCTGCCCTTTGTCATCGTGACGGTTCATGCACGCATCAGCGGGTTTGATCCCGCTGTTGTTGATGCGGCCCGGGATCTTGGTGCCGGAGAATTTGCGACTTTTTTCAGGATCATACTGCCCATGATCCTGCCGGCGGTCCTGGCCGGCTGGCTGTTGAGCTTTACCCTTTCCCTGGATGATGTTATCATCAGTTTCTTTGTGACAGGGCCTGAATTTGAAATTCTTCCCCTCAAGATCTACTCCATGGTACGCTTGGGGGTAAAGCCTGAGGTTAACGCCCTTTGCGCCATTCTTTTTTTGATTACCCTTGCTGCCGTGGCTTTGGCCCATTTTTTGGTAACTAAGGAGAGTAGGCAGTAGATAGTAGGTAGTGGGCAGTGGGCAGTGGGCAGTGGGTAGTGAAAAAGTTATTAGTTAACAGTAATTCTAATTATGGATATCAGAGTGGGGATACCGACTGTTGTTTCTAATGTAAAATTAAAATTAGAATAGCTGATTAGCTAACAGCTAAAAACTGACAGCTAACAGGAGGAAAAATATGATGAAGAGATGGATGATAATAGCGTTGATCGTTTTCTTGCCTGCAATTGCATTTGGGGCAAAGTCCAGCGTATACGTGTACAACTGGACCGAATATATGCCCGATGAGGTGATCGCAGCCTTTGAAAAAGAGACCGGCATCAAGGTGGTGTACTCAACCTATGAGAGCAACGAATCCATGTATGCCAAGGTCAAGCTCCTGAAGGGCAAGGGGTATGATCTGATTTTCCCCTCCACCTATTTTGTGCATAAAATGAGAAAAGAGGGGCTGCTTGCCCCTGTTGACCGCTCAAAGCTCACCCGCTTTAATAATCTTGATCCCCTTCTTCTGGATAAGCCCTATGATCCGGGAAATCTCTACAGCATTCCCTATGTGTGGGGATCCACGGCCATTGCCTATAATCAGGACCACGTTAAGAGGGAGAACGTCGTCTCGTGGAAGGATCTGTGGCGGCCGGAGTTTGAAAATCGCCTGGTCATGAACGATGATTTAAGGGAAGTCCTGGGCATCGGACTTATTGTCAATGGTTTTTCGGTCAATGATACTGATCCCGACCACATCAAGACGGCCTTTGAATCAATAAAAACCTTGATGCCCAACATCAGGGTTTTTTCCGGTGATTCTCCAAAACAGCCCCTTATGAACCTTGAGGTTTATGCAGGAATGATCTGGAACGGTGAGGCATACATGGCATCCCAGGAGTTCCCCGCCATCCAGTACACCTATCCCCGTGAGGGGGCTATTTTCTGGGTTGATTCCATGTGCATCCCGAAAAATGCCAAGAACGTGGACGCTGCCCACAGGTTTATTGACTTTATCCTGAAGCCTGAAATGGCAAAACTCATCTGTGAGTATGTGGGGTATGCACCGGCAAACAGCGCGGCAATGGCTCTGATGGACCAGGAGCTGAAAGACAATCCCATGATTTTTCCTGACCCTTCAATTGTGGAAAAGGGTGAGTTTCAGACGGATGTGGGCGATGCCATTCTGATCTATGAACGTTACTGGGAGCAGCTTAAAACAGGACTATAAAATGGGGCTTTGTTCTCAAACCCCTTAAGGTTGAACCGCCCATGATGGATCAGGACGATCAGGATAGATCCCGAAATATTTGTAAAATACTCGTTGATCAGGGACTAATATCCAGGGAACAGGCAAGGGGTATCCTTGCCAGGGAGGCTGAGGCTGCCGCAGCCCTTGAGGCAAAAAGGGTTGAAAAAAGAAAAAAAGACCCGGCAGGGGCGGTGATCGAAGCACCGATTGGTTTTATGGATATTCTGGTGGCGTTCAAGATAACCCGCAGGGATGATTCTTCAAAGAAGCTTGACGAGGATACCCTTTATGAGGCCGTTGCCAGGGGGTTTGGCATGGTTTATAAGAAGATAGACCCGTTAAGTCTTGACCTCAACCTTGTGACCCGGACCATCCCCCGATCGTTTGCCATGAAGCATCTTGTTCTGCCCCTTGGAATGGATGAGGGCAGGCTTCTGGTGGCCACTTCGGATTTTTTCAATTTTGATGCCATCGACGATGTGGAGCGGGTCTCAAACTTTAAAGTTCAACCGGTTATTAGTTCAAAATCGGACATCATCCGTTTGATCGACGAGTTTTTCGGGTTCCGACATTCAATCAGTGCGGCCGAACACCAGTTTGCAGGAAAAGGGGTGGATCTTGGAAATCTTGAGCAGTATGTGCGGCTTAAATCCATGGATGAGCTCCCCTCAACCGACCAGCACATCGTGAATGCGGTCAATCATCTTTTTTCCTATGCCTTTGATCAGCGGGCTAGCGATATCCACATAGAGCCCAAAAGGGAGACAAGCCTTGTGAGGATGCGCATTGACGGCATCCTCCACACTGCTTTCAAACTGCCCAAAAAGGTTCACAATGCCGTGATCTCCAGGATAAAGACCCTGTCGAGGCTTAATATGGCCGAAAAACGACGACCCCAGGACGGCAGAATTAAAACAGAAAAGGGGGGCAGGGAGGTTGAGATCCGGGTTTCGACTATTCCCGTGGCATTCGGTGAAAAGGTGGTCATGAGGATAATGGATCCCGACGTTTTGCTCCAGGATCTTTCCATGCTGGGATTTGTCGACCGGGATCTTGAACGGTTCAAGGCGATTGTCACCCGGCCCCACGGCATAGTGCTGGTAACAGGCCCCACCGGCAGCGGAAAGTCCACCACCCTCTATTCCACCCTGAGGATGCTTTCAAACCCAGGGGTCAACATCGTCACCATAGAAGAACCCATTGAGATGATCCATGAGGATTTCAACCAGATCTCTGTCCAGCCCTCCATTGGCGTAACCTTTGACTCGATCCTGAGAAACATTCTCCGCCAGGACCCGGACATCATCATGGTGGGGGAGATCCGTGATCTTGAGACGGCCCAGAGTGCTGTTCAGGCTGCCCTCACCGGCCATCTCGTGCTCTCCACCCTGCATACAAACGATGCTGTTACCTCGGTTACAAGGCTCCTTGATCTTGGCATTCCCCCCTTCCTGATTCATTCGTCCCTCGTGGGCGTAGTGGCTCAGAGGCTCTTGAGAAGCATCTGTCCCCACTGCATAAGCGACATAACCATGGATGCGGCCGAATTGAGAGATATGGGTCTTCCCCTGGATGTTGAGGGAGATGTTGCCCTGAAGTATGGCAAGGGGTGTGTGAAGTGCCGTAATACGGGGTACAGAGGGCGACAGGCTGTGTTTGAGGTGCTTCCCTATACAGAGTCATTAAAAAAGATGACGGCCCGGGATGCCAGTGTCCCGTCCTTGCGAAAACGGGCGAGAATGGAGGGGCTTGTCACCCTGCAGGAGAATGCCGTAAGAGCCATGCTTTCTGGCAGAACCACCTTTGGGGAGGTTTTAAGGGTCACCTCCAGCCAGGATTGAGGACCTGGGGCACGCCTCCTCAAAGGGAGCCCCTAAACTACCAACTACGAACTATCTACTGTCTACTGCCACGCCCGGGCTGAACTCATTTGAGCAGGAGAGGACAAGTATGGTTGACGCTGTTGCTTCCGTATGGAGCACAATGATCGTGCCCATGGCGCGGTCTTTTATTTTGATGGCGCCGGGGGTGTTGCCGATCATCAGGTAGGGGCTGTTTATCCCCTCCCGTTGTTCAAACAGGGTATAGGTCTGGCCGGGCTTTATCCCATGGTAGCTTCCCCTGTTGATAAATGCGATTTTATGTTCGCTTAAAAGAGAATCGTTTGCCAGGGAGCAGAGGATGTGCGCACCTGGAGTGTCGAGGCTTTTCTTAACTGGGATTTTGCCAGAGGATGGTTCAAAAGGGGCTATCAGGTCTCCTGCTGAAGCATGGTCAAAGGATCGTGTGATCAGGGCTGTTGCGTAATTATCCTCAACTTCAACGACCTTGATAATACCGAGAATGATGTGTTTGACCCCGTTGAATTTTTCCCGGTTGAAGTTTGTGGATACTTCTTGTGTGGATATTATCCGGTATTCTTTGCCGGGCACAAGGGAGTGTTCTTTGGTCGGTGTAATGTAAATCGTCTCGCCCTGGGCCATTATCAGGCTGTTGCTCTGGGACCCGATGATTTTTCCAAGTTCGTCAATGGGCTTTTCCCTGATGAATCCAAGGCTGTCCATGCTCGGGTATGCAAAAAAGGGGGCTGGGCCTGGGGGTTTTTTCCCCCGGGGGCGATTGTCTGCCATTGCCGGTGGGGGCTTTGGGGGGGAATCAAGGGTCTGGGTGAGAAAGATGCGGATTTTTTTCCCGGGGAAGATCCAGTGGGGGTTTTTTATTGCCTGGTTCATCTCCCACAACCCCGGCCAGGTCCACTGATCGTTGTAGAATCGTTGGGACAGGTCCCAGAGGGTGTCTCCCCTCTGGATTATGTAAAAGAAGCCAGATCCTTCCAGGGGCTCTTGTTCAACCTCTGTGAGGCCCGATTCCGTGTGCAACAGGCAGACCATGAAAATAATGGCCACTAGCCTGGAAGCGTTTTGCTTTTGCATACCCTGTCTCCTCTACTGATGGAAGTATTTCAATCTCAATATTATTTTTATTTAAACCCTTGTTCATCAGAAAGTCAAGAAAGAGGGGTGTGGAAGAAGATAAAAAACTTGACCATTGAGTAAAAGATTTGAAATATTTAGTCATCTGGTATAACCTCCTTGCCTGATGGTAATATAGGAAGAACAATTGGAAATTATTAAATTACTTTATATCTCCCATTCGGCTTGAGACGGCCTGGTTGAAATATTTTCCAGCCACCGGGGTGGTAGGTGGCAGTGTGTGATACTTTGTCTGGAAACCTGTACATGGCCGTGGGGCAAAGCCCGGATCTCCAGCTTGTGGATCTAATGATAACCTATTAATGGGAGGGCGTCGTAATCAGTCTCCTGGGGAGTATCGGTAACGATTTATGAAGTTGACCATAGAAGAGATCGCAAGGCGGCTTGATTTGAACCTTGAAACCCTGGACCGCTGGATCAGGCAGGGTCGAATACCCGTGACCAAAAAGGGCAACGAGGGGGTTTTTAACGAGCCAGAACTGAAACGCTGGGCCAGATCCCATCGTCGTTCTTATCGAATGTCACCCCGTTCGGATAAAAATGAAATTCAGCAGGGGGGGTGCGTGCTGACATCGGCCATGGAACGGGGAGGGGTATTTGAAGGTGTACAGGGCGGGGACAAGCCTTCGGTGCTCAAGAACTGTGTAGCCCTGGTGCCGGATCTTCCTCTGGAATTCCAGGCGCCGCTTTACAACCAGCTTCTGGAAAGAGAGGCCCTGATCTCAACAGGTGTGGGCAGGGGGGTTGCCATTCCCCACCCAAGAAATCCCCTGGACCAGGGAATTTCAAGTCCTGTTGTAGGGACCTTTTTTCTTGACCAGCCAGTTGACTACGAGGCCATAGACGATCAGCCCGTATTTGTGTTGTTTCTTATTTTAAGTCCCACGGTTCAAGGCCACTTAACCCTCTTGTCCAGACTTTCCTATTGCCTTCGCGATGGAACTTTTGTCTCTTTTCTGAAGAAGATACCCGGGAGGGAAGCTTTTCTTGCCAGGGTGAAAAAAATGGAAAAAAATATTGACGGTAAGGAAAAATAGGCCAACAGGATGAGAAAAACAATCTTCTGGCGGTATCCGGCAAGACTCTCTTTTTTTCGCATGGATGACAGGCTCCTGCTCATATCCATTGGTGTTATCGTGGGGCTGTTCTCCGGTCTTGCCGCCGTTGGTCTCAACCGGTCTCTCATATTCATGTTAGAGGGACTCTATCACCTGCGTCACCTGTGGTGGGCATTTCTGCTGCCTGCAGCAGGTGCCATGGCATCCTCGATTTTTCTTGAAAAAATCATGAAGGAGGGGGCTGGTCACGGGATACCAGAAGTAATTTACAGTGTTTCACGTTATGGGGGACTCCTGAGGTTCCGTTCGAGTTTTTCAAGGCTTATATCAAGCAGTCTCACCATAGGAAGTGGTGGATCGGCAGGGCCTGAGGCACCTGTTGTGATGAGCGGGGCAGCCATTGGGTCGACAATTGCGAGGTTTTTTTACCTCAATGATCGCCAGAGAACCACCCTTGTGGGGTGTGGCACCGCCGGGGCCATTGCCGGGATTTTTAACGCTCCTCTAACAGGTCTCATCTTTACCATGGAGATAATCCTTGGTGAATGGTCCATGGTAAACATCATTCCCATTGCTGTGGCAGCGGTGGCTGGAGCTGAGATTTCAAGGATACTCCAGGGTAACTCCATTGCCTTTGAGAGCAGCGGTTTTCACATTACCGGGGTGGATCTTTTTGCAAGCCTGGGGCTCGCCGTTGTGGCTGCCTTTGCCTCCATTCTCCTGACAAGGGGTCTCAGGCGTATGCATGGGGTTTCGGTAAAAATTAAGATCCCCATGTGGGTAAAAGCCTCCATTGGGGGAGCTGCAGTGGGGTTACTCGGCTTTTTTGTTCCCGAGGTGCTGGGCGAGGGATACCACTCGATCCACGACATGATCCAGGGGGTTTTCAAGGGGGGCATCGGGATCGCAGCCCTTGCCTTTTTTGCGAAAATATTTGCCACCTCCCTCACCCTTGGCTGGGGAGGGTCTGGCGGGATATTTGCCCCTTGTCTCGTTATTGGAAGTTTTGCAGGGCTTGCATTTCATCGTCTTCTGGCCTTTGGTTTTCCCGGAACTCCCCTTGTCAATGAGGGGTGTTTTGCCCTGCTTGGAATGGCGGGGCTGATCAGCGGTATTCTCCAGGCCCCCCTGACTGGAATCTTTCTTATCCTTGAAATCACGGCCAGCTATGAGGTGATGCTGCCGCTTATCATTGTGTCGGTCATCTCAACCACTGTTACCCACTATTTCGAACCTGACTCATTTTACCACAAGGATTTAAAGGAAAGGGGAGAACTTTTAAGGCCGGGTACAGATTCAAGGGTGCTTGCCGACATCGGCATCCGGGAGGTGATCGAGACAGATTGCATTACGGTGTCTCCCCAAATGCTGCTCAGGGAGTTTTTTCATCTGCTTAAGCACTCCACAAGAAACTATTTCCCAGTGGAGGACCCGGAAACAGGGGAGTTTCTCGGGATCGTTGAACTGGGGGATGTTCGATCCTATATCTTTAATACAGTCATGTACGACACCGTTTTTGTAGAGCAGATAATGAATTCAAACCCCGATGTCGTACATTATGATGACAACCTCGCAGATGTGCTTGAGACTATGGATGCAAAAAGTCGTTTCAGCATGCCGGTGGTGAGTAACAATCGATTCGTGGGTATGGTTTCCAAAGCCACACTTCTTGATAAATACCGGGACGAGCTTAACGTTCAGACCTCCCAGGCCTTTTAGGACCGGAAATTAAACAACTTAATCTACGGTCCATAGGAGAATTTTATGGAAACAACGTTTTTTCACGTGTTCAGGAACACCCCCCTTGGCAGGGAGATTTTCATGCAGTCCCTTTATTTCTGCAAACATACCCGGGCATCGATCAAAATCTACATCCCAGAATTTACGAAGTTTCTCATGTATTTTGACAATGATGTGGTTCAGGTGGACCTTGATGAGTCCTATCTGACCCAGCCAACCACGGCCAGGAGTCATGCCATTGCCCTTGCAGTGGAGGCCGGGGTTGAACCTTTCTTTATACCTCCCATGAACTTTACCGCTTTGACCCTGCCGGATGTTTCTGTTGATTTTGATTTCATGTGCTGCCCGAGGAGCATCAGCGATTTTTCATCCAAGATAAGCCTGGGTCACATCGGCCCAAGGGTCAGACGCATCGTCAATGCCGCCAGATTTCCGGTGCTCATTCCAAGTTCACAGTTTAAGGAATGGAAGAGCATCATGGTCTTTTTCGGCGGCTCTGCCAATGCCGTAAATGCCCTCAACCTTGGCCTTTATCTGAGCAGAATTACAGAGTTGCCCCTGGACCTTTTTACCCAGGCCGGGGAATTGTCCCAGGCCCATTTTATTGAAATTCTCAAAGAGCACTATATTGACGAGGAGGTCGAAGCTTCCGTAAGAAAATGGCATTTTTTCCAGGAGGGAAAGTTTGAGCATAACCTTTTTGATGTACCCCACAATGCCCTTGCCGTCCTAGGGGCCTATGGTCACGGCCTCGTAAAGGAGATGCTCTTTGGTTCCACCATGGAGATGGTTCAGTCTACCCTTCCAAATCCCCTTTTGATTGCAGGACCTAATTATTTAGCAGGTAGCAGGTAAAAATTAATTGCCGGCAGGAGACAGCTCAACCGGACGGTCTGCCCTGGGGGGGTCAAAGAAAAATTTATTTTCTCCGAATGCGGGTTTCAGATCGTCAAGCCATACTGCATTTTCGTCATATTCTGCAAAAAACAGCCGTTTAACCCATTTGGGGTTTCTTGCCTGTACAAAGTTCAACGCCATAACCTTTTCATCGTTGATTTCGGTGATCCCTTCGATCTTGATCTTGCCGGGGGATGCCGACATGCTGGGTCCCCTCACGGTTCTTGCAATTCCGCTGACCGAACTATAAGCCTCCCTGTAAATCTTCCATGCGTCAACAAGGGGAACGCTGAAATAGTCCTGGGCCCCGGTGTTTCTGGCGACGAACATGTAATAGGGGACTATTCCAAGGCTTACCTGATCCTTCCACATTTTCGACCAGATCCCGGAGGATGCATTGATTTTGTTGAGAATGGGGGACTGGCTTCTGATGGTGGCGCCTGTATTTTTGATAGCCTCGATGGCCCTTTTACAGTCGGATGTGGAGATCTCTTTAGGGTGGTTTATATGGGACATGATTGCAAGGTGGATGCCAGAGTCAGTGACCCGTTTAAACAGCATCAAAAGCGCTTGCGAGTCCTTGTCCGTCGTAAACCGATGGGGCCAGAACGAGAGGGTTTTTGTTCCGATTCTAATGGTTCGGATGTTGGGGATGCGTGCGTCGAGAATTGCATTAAGGTAGACCGACAAAATTCTGGTGCCCATGGTCAGGGGATCTCCCCCTGTAAAAAGGATGTCGGTAAGTTCGGGATGCTCGCTTATATACCGCACCATGAGGTCTGCATCCTTCATGGCGAACCTCTGGCCGTTCATGCCGGTAAACTGGGGCCAGCGAAAGCAGAACGAGCAAAAGGCGTGGCAGGTCTGTCCCTGGGTGGGGAAAAAAAGCATGGTTTCCCGGTATTTGTGCTGGATGCCCTTGAGTCGCTGGCCGTCAATTTCTGGTACGTTTTTATCCAGCTGGCCCGCCGGGTGGGGATTTAAGCTGTATCGTATCCGGTTGGCTGCCGCAGTTATCTGTTCCTTTGATGGGTTGGCCCTTAAAAGGGTGGCCATGGTGTTGAAGTGCTTTTTGGAAAGCATCTCCCGCTGAGGAAAATTAAGAATAAACATGGGGTCGTTTTCAAAATCGTCCCAGTTTATAAGTTCGTTGACCACATAGTTGTTGGTCTTAAAGGGCAGAACGGTTCCAACCACTTTAATATTAAAAATCTGTTCAGGGGTGAAGCGGTTCAGCTGGGGAAGGGTATTCAGGTTTTTAATTGTATAGGGCTTGTATTGCATGATACTCTCCTGTTGTTAAAGGTTAGTAGATCCCGTAAAATTTTTAGATTCTAATCTGTAATTTGCGTGATCTTTTTAGCTTGAACGAGGGGAGATTTTTCTATTGTATCCAAACTAACTTTTACAGTTTTACATAAAAATTATTTGGATACAATATTTTTTTTATTTTATTGAACAGCCAACAGGCCTGGGACGAATTCTGGGCCGTCTCAACGGAACCTAGTAACGACGATCAGACAGTTAAGATGATCAAGGGAAAATTAAAGTCCAAACGTTCCAACAACCAAAGTTTTTTGACTTAACGGTTAAAGAATCGGGGCCAGCAAACGCGCTGACCGCACGGCAAGTCTGAATATGAAAGATCGTTTGGTATAGTCTTCAAGTTTTACAGGGCGGCTGTGTTTGAAGTCTTCTTCGAGCATGTCCGCAACTGCTCCTACAAAGCCTGGGTCATAGTTTAAGAGGGTCAGTTCAAAATTCAACCGAAAAGATCGATTGTCCAGATTGGCCGTACCCACGGCGGCGCATTCATGGTCCACCAGAAAGACTTTCTGGTGAAGAAAGCCGGCCGTATAGCGGTAGAGGCTGATACCCACGGGCAGGATATTCGGGTAATATGAAAAGGATGCCAGGTGTACGGTACGATGATCCGCTCGTTCAGGAATCAGAATCCGTACATCCACACCCCGGAGAACGGCTAACTTGAGGGCGCTCAAAACCTGGAGATCCGGTACGAAATAGGGGCTGGCGATCCAGATCCTTTCCTTGGCCATGTTGATGACCTGAACAAACATTAGGGCGCAGGTTTCCAGTGTATCGGCCGGTCCAGATGCCACCACCAAGGCTTCTTCGGATCCACCGGGAAAGGGCGTTAATTCCCAGTTCAGGTTGGGAACCCGGGAGGTGGCCCAATGCCAATCTTCGACAAAGCAGAATTGAATGGCCGTAACCACGGGCCCTTTGATCTTGACATGGGTATCGCGCCAGTGCCGGGATAGATACGCATCGCCCACGTTGTGCCCGCCGACATAGGCTATATCTCCGTCGATCACGATGATTTTGCGGTGATTGCGGAAGTTGAGCTGGAAATGGTTGGTTTTGCCCCGGGTGCTGTGGAAGGCTGTGACATTGATACCGGCCTGCTGCATTTCCAAGAGGTAACTGCCCGGTAATTTATAACTGCCGATTTCGTCGTAAAGAAAAAAAATGTTGACCCCATCCTGTGCTTTCCGGATCAGGCTGTCCTTTAGCCGGCGGCCGAGGTGATCATCGGTGACGATGTAAAATTGCATCAGGATATAAGATCTGGCGGCCGCCATATCTTGGAACAGGTGATCGAATGTTTCCTGTCCATTGATGAGAAGCTGGCTTTGGTTAAAGCCGAGAATGGGCATGTCGGCCAATGTTACCAGGGCGGCATTGGCTTTTGATAGGGATTTTCGTGTCAGGTTTTTGTTCTCTGCCTCAACCTGCAAGGTATCGTTGAGATGATGAATGGCGGCATCTTGCCGGTTGCGCATACTGACATAGCCTTGAAACTTGTTCCGGCCGAAAACCGCATATAACCCAAGGGTGATAAACGGCAGGGTAACCAGTGCTATGGCCCAGGCCGCCGCCCCTTGGGATGTACGAACGTTCATCACGGCATGGACGGCGGCCAGTATACCCAAGATTTCGACCAGCAGAACTGCAATGGCAAGAATCTCTATAAAAGTGTTCATCAGGCTTCGGGGATTTGCCGTAAATTGGTCATGTTTTCGGGTTTGAGCATCTCTTCAAGCTGTCCCTTGGATATCCAGCCCTTTTCGAAGACCAGGCCGTAGACGTTGCCGCCGGTTTTGAGGGCTACTGTTGATATTTTTTACAGAATAGCAGCATTGCCTTAAGTTTTACAATTCCTGAGGGGGTTGATGTTAAAGTACCTATTTGGTATCTACTAATACTAAATCAGGGTTTTTATCTAAAATCAGGTATCGTTTAAATTCTCCTTCCGACTTATAAATAACAGAAAGTGCACTACAAGGTGCTGTTATAGGTTAATTACCTTATGGGCAAGCTGCATGGAGGTCACAATGTTGAGCGTATTGGTGGTTTCGTCCACCTTCATTTGATCAAGGATATCAAAATGTGTCAGGTAGGTCCTGTCCTTCAAGCTCCTGGATCTGGTCAAGAACCGGCTCACATTTTCTGTTGCGGCATCGTTGTCCACAGTCACCGAGATACGCCCGGGGTTTTGGGTATCAACCGCCCGATTGTTTTACCAGGATTCATACCGGTGCGGCCCTGGAACCAGCTAAACATAGCCGCTTAGTGGATAGTGGACGAAGTTAGGACCAAGCCCGATAATTAATCTAAAGTTCCTTTTTGTGGTTTTACGTCGAAACTGGGCAGTTTTTCATAATCTTTCGAATTTTTCTGTATACGTCTGAGAATAGAATCAGACCTACAATGTTTTGCCCGTCTATGACGAAAAGAGAACCATGGCGCCTAACAACAAAAAGGTGAAAGGCGACGTCCACATTATCGTCGATCATTACCATGTGGTCAGGCGTTGGCATCTTGATAAAATCATGAATTTTGATGGTATTTGCCTTTTCACAGAGTTCTCCGAGGGGTCTGTGCCACAATCGGAATTGGTCTTTCATGGATAGGAGTGAAGTCCGAATCATTTGAGAATACTGGCTGGATTTAAAGTCATCGATTTCGACATATCTTGGTTCCAAACCTTGGACAATATCCATGGGGGATAGTTTTCCAATGATTTTTTCCTTCATATCATGGACCAGTACAATTCTTTCAGGAGCATTTCCCGTTTTGAATTGCTCGTCGGCTTCCTCCAAGGCCACCACCCCATCCATAAAGGTAGCATCGCTGGGAATAGCCGGAAACACGTCAATGGGACGCATCAATTCACTTATTTTTATTTTGTCCATTCACTTATTTCTCCTTGAAGTTTAGCTGTTTTACCCCAATCCAGCACCTGAAAAAAATTACGTTGCGCTTGATGGTTGAAGATAGAGGGTTTCTTAAATCAAAAATTTATCATCACGAGATAGAATTAGGTTATGACACAAAGCATGCTTCCATTCAAGACAATCAATAAGTTTATCTCTCAATCATGGCTACGGATTCGCCATGATTTTAAAGATGGACTCGTCATAAAGAATATTTTTTACATACGCTTGTATTAAAAAGTAATGTTTGGTAGTGTAATAAATCTGACTATACACTATTTGTCTTTGTTTCATAGCCCTATTCATAGGTCTATCCTAATTTCTTATTTCTTGATTTTAATTGCCCCTCCATGATTGTCGTCTGTCCTTTGGTTGTAGTTTAATAGAAGGCAGTCTGGTGGGCTTCTGTCGTTATCGGATATCTATTTATTGAAAGACTCAAAGAAAAGAATGGTAGTTTTCAACTATATGATTTTTTTCGAGGAGGGAATATGAATCGTCGTTTAAAAAACAAAACAGTATTGGTAACAGGCGGTGCCAGGGGAATCGGCCGGGGGATTTGTAAACTATTTGCAAGCCACGGAGCACATGTGATCATCACCGATATTGTGGATGATGAGGGAGAGGATCTGGTTAAGGAGATACAAAGGAACAATGGCCAGGCAGAATACTACCATCTTGATATCTCCGATGAAAAAAATGTGGCAGAGGTCATTACACCGGCTGACGGAATTAATGTCCTTGTAAACAATGCAGGAATTTCGGGTCCTGACAAACCAACCCACGAGATTGATCTCGAGGAATGGGAGAATTTGATCAGGATCAATGTAAATGGTCCTTTTCTGTGTACCAAATATGCCATACCCCATATGAAAAAAAACAAGGGCGGAAGTATCATCAATCTTTCTTCTATTTACGGGCTTGTGGGAGCACCTAATCTGCCTGCCTATCGTGCATCAAAGGGTGCTTTGAGATTGATGAGTAAAACAGATGCCCTGATATATGCAAAAGACGGAATTCGTGTCAATTCCATTCATCCAGGTTTTGTCTGGACCCCTCTTGTTGAAAATCTGGCAAAAGCCTCGAAAGAGGGGGTTGATGCTTTTAGAAAAAATCTGGACAGCCTTCATCCTATAGGTCATGTGGGCAAACCTGAAGATATCGCCTATGGCGCTCTTTATCTTGCATCTGACGAATCTTTATTTGTTACCGGAAGCGAGCTTGTCATAGACGGGGGTTATACTGCACAGTAATCTTTGTAATTCTTCAAACTATCCAAAGAATTTATTAGAATTCAGAAATCAAAAAGGAGGATATTTTTATGCCTAAAAAAGTAGCGATTAATGGATTTGGTAGAATTGGAAGTGCAATTTTAAAAATAATATTGGAAAACCCTGAATTTGAACTTGTTGCTTTAAACGATTTGCAACCCTTGGATAACCTTGCTTATCTGTTGAAGTATGACTCGGTTTATGGGAGGTATGAGAGGGAGGTTGAGGCTGAAAAAGACAGTCTGAATATAGATGGTAATAAGTATCGTGTATTCAGCGAGAAAGATCCTGCAAAATTACCGTGGGAAGATTTGCAGGTTGATGTTGTATTTGAATGTACCGGGGTCTTTCGTAAAAAGGAGGAGCTGGAAAAGCATTTACAGGCTGGGGCAAAGCTTGTGATTCTTTCTGCACCGGAAAAAACAGGCAATGTTCAAATGATAGTTTACGGTGTCAATCAACCTGATAAATCGCAAAATCTGGTATCCTGTGCCAGCTGTACCACCAATTGCATCAGCCCTGTGGTTGAAATTCTGGGAAGAAGAGTCGGCATAAAAAAGGCCTTGATGACCACAATTCATGCTTACACCTCAAGTCAGTCCCTTGTGGATGCACCCAGAAACAAGTGGAGCCGGGGCAGGGCAGCAGCTGTCAATTTTGTACCCACAACCACTGGTGCGGCCCAGGCCACTACAAAAATTCTTCCCCAATATAAAGACAAATTCGATGGGGTTGCGGTTCGGGGACCGGTTCCTGTTGGATCACTGACAGATATGGTTTTTTTGTTAGAGCGTGGCTCCACGGTGAAGGAGGTCAATGAAATCTTTCACGAAGAATCAAAAACTGATCGATATCGTGGCATTCTGGGTGTTACCAGAGACCCTCTGGTCTCATCGGACACAATCAAAGATCCCCGTGCCTCGATTGTGGATCTTAACATGACCCAGGTTGTTGATGGAGATTTTTTAAAGGTTATGAGTTGGTACGATAATGAATGGGGGTATGCGAATCAGATGGTCAGGACGGCAATGCAAATGATTGAATAAGCATAACCCTAATAAGCCAATTTTATTTCAAACACAACTGGTAGGGAGTGTGACAAGGAGGCCTTTCAATGAAAATCATTGTGACCATAACCTTGAATCCGGCGATCGACAAGAGCTCAAGAGTTGCCCATGTCGTGGCCGAGCGAAAACTGTATTGCAAAACGCCTCGTTTCGAGCCCGGAGGAGGCGGGGTGAATGTCGCCCGGGCCGTTAGAAAACTGGGAGGCGAATCTCTGCTCCTTTATACTGCAGGCGGTCTTACGGGAAGGAGGCTCCAGGAACTCCTGGACGAAGAAGGTTTGACCCACCGGCCGTTTCCCATTGAAGGCGTGAACCGGGAAAATTTGGTTGTTTTGGAGGAATCCACCGGCCAGCAGTATCGTTTCGGGATGCCTGGACCCCAGCTTAGCAAAGAAGAATGGGAGCCATTTATTCATAAGCTGACGGTCATGGAGCCTTCACCTGATTATGTGGTGGCCAGCGGCAGCCTGCCGCCGGGTGCGCCTCCGGACTTTTATGCCCAGGTTGCCCGTATCGGAAAGAAGAGGGGCGCAAAAGTGATCGTCGACGTTTCGGGTGAAGCCTTGGATGCGGCGCTTCAAGAAGGGGTGTTTCTACTAAAGCCCAATGTCCGTGAATTCAGGGAGCTGGTCGGCGAGGAGGTCAAAGAGGAATCCCAGATCAAGGCCGCCGCCCGGAAGATCGTCGAAAGCGGCCAGTGTGAAGTGCTGGTGATCTCCCTTGGTGCGGCTGGCGTCCTGGTGGTTTCGGAAAAGCTCGCTGAACACATCCTGTCGCCTACCGTGCCGATTATCAGCAAGGTTGGGGCCGGGGACAGCATGGTGGCCGGTATTGTTTTGAGTCTTGCCAGGGGAAACCCGCTCAGGGAATCTGTCCTTTTCGGCGTTGCGGCCGGTACAGCAGCGGTCATGACGCCGGGAACGGAACTATGCCGAAGGGAGGATGCTGAACGGTTGTATGAAGGCATGATTTCAGGGGCTTGAATCCAGGGAGCTTTAATAAGGGCTGACGGTCCATGGGTAATTTTCTATCCGCTTGGAACCGTTTTATCGATCCGTGGGCAGTTTCGAAATTGTGGGGAATGTGAGTTCATTCTGTAAGGAGGAGTATTGTCATGAGTCAATATAACCTGGAGCGTATCTTCAAGCCTCGCCGGGTGGCGGTGATAGGCGCAAGTGAAAAAACCGGCAGCATCGGCAACGCACTGATGAAAAACCTAGTTGAGGGCGGATTCTCCCAGACTCTATTACCCGTCAATCCGAAATACGAAACAGTGCATGGATTGGCCACTGTGAAATCCATCCGGGATCTGGAACCGGGGGTGGACCTGGCGATCATTGCCACCCCCATTCATACGGTCCCCGATATTGTACAGGCGTGCGTTAAGAATAAAACCGCCGGGGCCATCATCATTTCGGCCGGCGGAAAGGAGGTAGGCGAAGCCGGAAGTAAAATCGAGGAGCAGATCCGCACCACAGCCTATGCAGGCGGGCTTCGCATCGTGGGCCCCAACTGCCTGGGTATCATCCGGCCCGGCAGCAGCCTCAATGCCAGCTTTGCCGCCGGGATGCCCGCTGCCGGAGACCTGGCTTTTATCTCCCAGAGTGGGGCCATCTGCACTGCCATTCTGGACCTGGCATTCAAGGAGAACATCGGATTCAGCCATTTTGTCAGCATCGGTTCCATGCTGGATGTGGATTTCGGTGATCTCATCAACTATATCGGTAATGACCCGTCGGCTAAAAGCATTCTGCTTTATGTCGAAAGCCTGACGAATTTCCGCAAGTTCATGAGCGCAGCACGCTCGGTGTCCCGAATCAAACCCATTATCGTCCTGAAAGCAGGTCGAAGTGAGGCTGGCGCCAAGGCCGCCGCTTCCCACACCGGTGCCATGGCCGGGGAGGATGCGGTGTATGACGCCGCCTTCAAGCGCGCCGGCGTCGTGCGCGTAGACACGATCCAGGATCTTTTTGACTGCGCCGAACTGATGGCCAAGCAACCCCGGCCCCGGGGCTCGCGCCTGGCTATTGTCACCAATGCCGGCGGCCCCGGCGTGATGGCCACGGACGCCATGGCACGCTCAGGTCTTGTACCGGCCCCCCTTGGCCCTGACACCCTCCAACGGCTCGATGCTTTTCTGCCGCCCTTCTGGAGCCGTAGCAACCCCATCGATATCCTCGGAGATGCCTCTCCGGACCGTTTTCGGCAAACGCTGGAGGTTTGTTGCGATACAAAGGATTATGACGGCGTTTGTGTGATTCTTACGCCCCAGGCCTTCACAGATCCTGTTGTGGTGGCCAAAACCCTGGTGGACATGATGAAGGGCCGCCTGTATCCCGTATTTGCCTGTTGGATGGGCGGGAAAAGCATTGAAGGCGCCTTGACCATCCTCAACAAGGCGGGTATCCCCACCTACGATACACCCGAACGGGCTATCCGGGCATTTTTGTACATGGTTGAATATGCCCGCAACATGGAAGACGTTCTGGAAATCCCCCCCAAACTGACCCGTGAGATTTCTGTTGATTCAAAAAAAGCCGAAAAAATGCTGGCTCGTGCGGCCGCAGGTAAGTTCATGGCCGAATCCGATGCTCGGGATGTACTTTCGGCCTACGGCCTTCCCGTGATTCGGACGGAAACGGCCACAACCAAAGACGATGCAAGCCGCCTGGGACAGGAGATGGGGTACCCCCTGGTTATGAAGCTTCTATCCCCGGACATCTCACACAAAACCGAGGCCGGCGGTATCCGCCTGGATCTGCGCTCGGATGAAGATGTCCGGGAGGCCTTTACCGGAATCGTTGAGTCCGCCCGTCGGTACAAAGCCGATGCGCAAATCGAGGGCATCACCCTGCAGCCGCTTTTTGCAAATCCAGATTATGAGATTCTGCTGGGTGCCAAACGAGATGTTCATTTCGGGCCGGTGATATTGTTCGGAATGGGTGGTATCTTTACTGAGGTGCTCAAAGACCGGGCTTTGGGACTTCCCCCCCTGAATCAGCTTCTGGCCCGGCGCATGATGCAGAAGACCCGGGCCTGGACCCTGTTGCAAGGGTATCGGAACCGCCCACCGGCGGATATGGAAGCACTCGAAGAGATGATCATCCGGCTCTCCCAGATGCTGATTGATTTTCCCCAGATTGCGGAACTGGACATGAACCCTGTCATGATCAAGGACGGAAAGGCTGTGGCCGTGGATGCCCGCATTCTCGTCTCAGAACCGGTACGCCCTTACCCTCTGCACCTTGTGATCAGCCCCTATCCGCAAGAGGATGAGAGCCACCTGGTCACTGAAGAGGGAACCCGGCTGTTTGTACGCCCTGTCCGCCCGGAGGATGCCTCTCTTTTTCAAAACTTTGCAAAGGTATTATCGCCAGAGACCATCTATAACCGCTTCTTCAGCCATATCAAGGAATTTGACCTTGAAATGCTGGCCAGGTTCACCCAGATTGATTACGACCGGGAAATCGCATTGGTGGCCCTGGATGATGATCCTCAAGTTGACCAGATGCTGGGGGTGGCCAGGATCATGGGAGATCCGGATAGGAAGTTAGGGGAGTTCGCCGTTGTGGTCGGGGATCCCTGGCATGGCATTGGAATTGGTTCAAGTCTGCTTGAAAAATGTCTGAAGATCGCCAAAAAGCAGGGTTATCAAAAGGTGCAGGGTATAGTTATGCGTGAAAACCAAAGCATGCTTGCCCTGGGGAAAAAACTGGGTTTTCAGGTGAAGGCAGGCCCTGGTACCGGAGAATTCGAACTTATGATCTCGTTGGGGTCTTTTTCCGAGGATAGTGCCGATTCTCACAAAAACCATGAACAATGAGTTATCAACATGTTCTTGAAAAGGAAAGATACGAGATAAATGCCGACAGAATAATTATTAAAGGAGAGTTGTGTTATGGATCTGATTACCATGGAAAAATTAAAAGAAACTTTTTTAACAAAACGTTTTGGCTGGTGTATTTCGCTGTTTATGCCAACACATCGGGCCGGACGGGAAACAGAGCAGAATCCTATTCGTTTCAAGAATCTGCTGCAGGAGGTGGAAGAACGGCTGTCGGCCAAGGGCCTGCGGACACCGGAGGTGCAGGAAAGACTCAAAAACCCCCGGCGCCTGCTTGAGGACAACGGTTTCTGGCGGCATCAAAGCGACGGGCTGGCGGTGTTTTTTTCGGAGGATGACTTTCATCTTTTCAGACTGCCCATTCAATTTACAGAGCTTGTGGTCGTCACGGACCGTTTTCATGTCAAGCCGCTTCTGCCGCTACTGACCAGTGACGGCACTTTCCATATCCTTGCGATCAGCCAGAACCGGCTTCGACTGCTGGAGGGAACGCAGCATACGGTGGATGAAATCAATCTGGACGATATGCCTGAAACACTTGCCGCAACCTTTCCGAACGGTTTTCCGGAAAAACAGCTCCAATTTCATACGGGAAAGCCATTGAGGAGTGGAAACCAGGCCCCCCTGTTCCATGGACACGACCCCAGCGAAGACGTAAAAAGCCACCTCCAACAATGGTTTCGCACAATTGATAAAGCGGTGGTAAAGCTTCTCTCAGATGCGCCATCTCCACTGGTGTTGGCTGGTGTAGACACTCTTTTCCCGCTCTATAAAGAAGTGAATACCTATCCGCATCTGGTGGAGGAAGGGATTCCGGGGAATCCCGATGAAATGAAGCCGGAAGATTTTCTCCCGCCGGCCTGGGCCATCGTCGAGCCGGTGTTTGACAGGGAACGGGAAGCAGGTTTCGCTCGGTATCGACAGCTTGCCGGCACCGGACAGACCACGAACGACCTTGTAGAGGCGGTTCTGGCGGCCCATCACGGGCGGATCGCAGTGCTCTTTGTCGCCCTGGACGTGCAGGTGTGGGGCCGGTTCGATCCAGAAAATAATCGAGTAGATCTGCATGAAACCCCGCAACCCGGCGACGAGGATCTTTTGGATTTTACGGCCATCCAAACCTTGCTCAAGGGTGGTGCGGTATTTGCCGTTTCACCGGAAAAAGTTCCTGACCAGGCTTTTGTTGCAGCAGTGTTACGTTATTGACAATAGCATCTAAAAATATTAATGATGGGACACCATTAATGAACAGCTAGGAGAAACGACCATGAGGTTACCGAACCACAAAACCAAGATCGTGTGCACCATAGGATCGGCTTCCCGTTCGGAGACCGTCATGGAACAACTGATGCTGCAGGGCATGCATGTGGCGCGGCTCAATTTCGCCCACGGCACCCGACAGGGGCACAGGGAGGATATTCGGCGCATCCGAACCGTTGCTGCAAGGCTTCAGCACCATTGCCTGATCATGGTGGGCCTCCCCGGTCCCAAGATACGAATCGGCCAACTACTGGAAGAATCTCTTCTGTTGGAAAAGGGGGATGAGGCCGTTTTGCCCTCTTACTTTCGAGTAGCTGCGGGTGCCGGCAAGGCCACCGTTGAAGATCTGGGTCGAGGAGGATCCGTCTGATGACGGGCTGGAAGCCTTGTCGATGAAAATCATCAAAGTATGAAAATAAATAACAAACAGAAAGAGGCCGCACCCGTTGCAGGGGTTGCAAGCCCCGGAGAAAATCGTGTCCACCGCACCCTTGTGCTGCTGCTGCTTTTGTTGATGGTGGTGGAGTGGATTATCCTTCTGATTGACCAGCGCTGGCTTTCCGCATTTTTGGCAACCCTCATTATTGCGACCCTGCTTTCGCCGCTTATTTTTCGCCATAAAATGGACATGGAAATCCCAGCTGAATTTCACATTGCTGCTGTTATTTTCATATTTGCGTCATTGTATCTGGGTGAAATTCAGGGTTTCTATCACAGGTTCTGGTGGTGGGATATGGTGCTCCACGCATCGGCGGGTTTGCTGATGGGAATAGTCGGGTTTTTTCTAATCTATATTCTTAATGAAAGCAAGCGGGTAGAACTACACATGACACCTTTTTTCATATCCTTGTTTGCATTTTTATTTGCAGTTGCCATTGGAGCTTTCTGGGAAATTTTTGAGTTTTCCATGGATCAGCTATTCGGCTTTAACATGCAAAAACCTATGCTGGGAGATCCTTCCGGTCTGACCGACACCATGTGGGATATGATTGTAAATGCAATCGGAGCATTCATCATCAGCTCTATTGGCTGGTGGTACATTAAAGGGAAACGGACATTTTTTGTAAAAGAGTTGATTCGAAGGTTTATTAGAAAGAATCCAGAGATGTTCGATAAGGGATGACGAAAGATGGATAAATTTCTACCCGCTTAGATGATTTGCATGCGGCAGGGTTGGAAGCTCCTTTAGGAGTAATAAACTCATTATGAAGAGAGGAGATGATTCAAATGGAAAAAGTTAAGTTGGCTATAATTTATTACAGTATGACAGGTACTAATTATCAATTGGCCAAATGGGCAGAAGAAGCAGCGATAGAGGCTGGTGCAGAGGTGAAAGTATTGAAAGTACCAGAATTAGCTCCTATTGAAGTTGTAAACTCTAATCCTGCTTGGAAAAAATTTACAGAAGACACTAAAGATGTTCCTGCAGCTGCTTCAGCAGATTTAGTTTGGGCAGATGCAATAATCTTTTCATCTCCAACCAGGTTTGGGAATGTAGCCAGCCAAATTAAAAATTTTATGGATCTGCAAGGTGGTATATGGGCAGAAGGAAAATTAATAAACAAAGCAGTTTCGGCAATGGCTTCTGCTCAAAACCCCCATGGAGGACAAGAACAAACCATTCAGGCAATATATACAACTATGATGCATTGGGGCGCTATAATAGTGCCTACCGGTTATACAGACCCATCTATTTTTAAAGCTGGCGGAAATCCTTATGGTACTTCAGTTACCCTAGGTGAGGATGGAATGGTGGAAGATGTTAAAGATGCCGTCAGGCATCAAGCTAAAAGACTGATAGAAATAGCTTCACTGATTAAAAATATTTCCGGCAGATAAAAGCCAGTTTAGTAAATAAAAACTGCCTTCCTCCAGGAAATATCCATCCAGAAAAATCTCAAAGTATTATTTTGAGCATTGCCAGGGGGAATCCGTCAGAAAATCTGTTCTTCTCGGTGTTGCAGCCGGTTCAGCAGCGGCCATGACGCCGGGACGCCGGGAACAGAACTATGTTGAAGAGAGGATGCTGAGCCTGTATGAAGGCATGTTTTCAGGGGCTTGAGCCAAGCCTGTCCTAGGCCGGGTTCAAGCCACGTGTCTGGAAAAATGGTTGCATAAAAGCCGGAACTGCTAATCACCTGGTAGAGGCCTGGGATAGCCTATGCCTCTACTGGGAGGTTGAACAGGGATAAGAGGCATCAAGACGTTCGACCTCCTGGGCAGCAATTTTACTGAGCAGGTCTAAAGCCACGCCCTTTCGCATGCCCGGGCAGGATTTGGCCATGGCTTCCCAGTTCTCAGGATTTTTTATGATCGTTCTTAAAAAAGGCCAGGCCCTGCACATATAGGGTTTTACGGGGTGAATGGTGCAGTTTTTATCAAAAAAGATGCATGAACCGTTGCTCCCCTGGGTGATGACCCACTTAGAGCCTGATCTATCACAGTATTGCCGGGTAAAGGCTTCAGGGTCACAGGCGATAAATGAGGCTATCCTTTTTATCTCGTTCCCGTTCACATAGGTCCCGCCGAAGCCGGTGCAGCATTGGCCGCACTGGGTGCAGTCGAAGATCTCAGCCCCTGAAATCGTTTCAGGATCCATATCCGTGTCTGCCCTCCATTGCCCGCTGCATGGTTACCTGGTCAACGTATTGAAAATCGCCGCCCATGGGAACCCCTGAGGCAATTCTTGTAACGTTTACGCCTTTTTTCCGAAGGCGATCTGAAATATAAGATGCCGTTGCTTCGCCCTCCACATCTGTTCCCGTGGCAATGATCACTTCTGCTGTCTTTTTCCTGAAAGCCCTTGAAAAAAGTTCCTGCATCCTCAGTTCATCCGGTCCGATGCCGTCCATGGGCGAAAGTGCCCCTCCAAGAACATGGTAAAGTCCAAAAAAGGCACCTGACTTTTCAATGGCCACAATGTCCGTGGGGTTCTCCACAACGCAGATGATCGATGCATCCCGCCGTGGGTTGCTGCATATCTGGCACTCGTCCTGGTCGCTCAGGGAGAAGCATGTTCGGCAAAGGGTAACCCGCTGTTTGAGCTCAAGGATATCTTTGGCAATAGCCTGGGCCTCGTGGAGGGGGGCGTGGAGTATGTGAAGGGCCAGACGTTCGGCTGTTCTCCTTCCTATCCCTGGAAGTGTTGACAGGCTCCTTATAAGGTTCAGGATGGATTCGGGATAGAGATCCACAGGCGCTACATCATACCAGGGATGTTCATGCCGCCGGTGAGCTTGCCCATCTGGGCGGAGACCATCTCCTGGGATTTATTAAGGGCATCGTTTGTCGCAGCAAGGATAAGGTCCTGGAGCATTTCAATATCTTCCGGGTCTACAACTTCAGGTTCAAGGGTGATGGCTTCAATCTTCTGGCTGCCGTTGGCAATAACCTTTACCATGCCCCCACCTGCAGTAGCTTCGACTGTTTTCGTAGCAAGTTCTTCCTGCATCTTGAGCATTTTTTTCTGAAGCTTTTGGGCCTGTTTCATCATACTGCTCATATTGTTCACGGGTTGTTCCTCTCTTTTAATTTTACGTCAACGACACTTGCGTTAAACCTTTTTATTGCATCGGCCACAAGGGGGTGGTTTAACATCTCCTGCCTTTTTCTGGCCGGGCTTTTTTCATCAGTATCATAGTCTTCAGGGGCACATTCCCCAACCATGATCAGTTTCATTTTCCGTCCAAAAAAATCCTTAATCAAGGACTCGATATCCGATTGTCTGGACTCTATTCTGCCCCTTTCAAAGGGTTTTACATTTAACTCGACAACAATATCAGTGTTTGAAATTTTTTGCAACCGGCCTTTGGTCAGGATGGCCGCTGCAGAGGGAAGCGAGCCTGTAAGGGCCTTTAAAAAAGGTTGCCATTTCCGGGCCAAATCCTCAGGGGATGAATCTGTCTGGAGAAGGTTGTTCTGGGAAAGATCGGTCCTGGGGTGTCTGGGTGCAGAATTTTCGTCAATGGGAGCTCTCCCGGGTTCAACCCGGGCAAGTGCTTCCGGTTGCTGTGTTGTGGGGATCTGCATGCTCTGTCCTGCTGAATCCTGCCGGAGTGCTCCGGGAGGCGGGGATGTCCCAGGGAACGGCCCTTGAAAGCCGGGGGAATCAAACCTTTGAGCAAGATCGTCCAGACGTTTGATTATTTCGTCTATCTCAACTCCGGGTCGAACCTGGACAAGTTTTAAAAGCACCATCTCAACGGCTGTTCTTGTGTGGGAAGAAAATTTTACCAAGGATTCGTCGTTCAGAAGGGTGTTGAGTATCTGGTTTAAAAATACCTGGGACAGGGGGGCTGTGAGTGCGGCCATTCTCTGGCGGTCATGGTCTGAAACATCGCAGGTGTTTTTATCGTTGTTAGAAATTTTTACAACAGCCAGGTTCCTGAAGTGCCGGATGAGGGAGGCGTAAAAGCGTTTCAGATCAAGTCCCAGATTGTGGATATGGTCCACAAGGTCCAGAATGTCGGCGGCTCTGTTTTCCAGAACGGCGGCGGCAAGGTCAAATACAAGGGCCTTGTCTATAATTCCAAGGGTGGCGAGAATTTCGGTATGGTTGACTTCTTGTTTTCCGGATGGTTCCCCTGGGGATTGGTCTGGTGTCTGATCTGATGTTTGTTCAGGGATTTGTGTCTGGCTTCCGAGTATACGGTCAAGAAGGCTCAACGAATCCCGCATGGAGCCATCAGCCTCGCTGGCTATCAGGTCACAGCTTTCCCGGGCGAGGGCAAAGCCCTCGGCTGCTGCAAGCTTCATTAAATGTGACGAGATCTGGGACAGGGTTATTCTTCCAAGATCATGACGCTGGCATCTGGAAAGGATGGTCACCGGGATTTTGTGTACTTCGGTTGTGGCAAAGATGAAAATAACGTGATCGGGCGGCTCTTCCAGGGTCTTTAATAGTGCGTTAAAGGCCGCCATGCTCAGCATGTGAACCTCGTCGATAATGTAGATCTTGAACTTGGAGGACGAAGGCATGTATGCCACGTTATCCCTCAGTTCCCGGACCTGTTCAACGCTGTTGTTTGAGGCCCCGTCGATTTCAAAAACGTCGACATCATTTCCAGCGGTGATGCTGGTGCAGGATTTACAGATGTTGCAGGGGGTCGGGGTCGGGCCGTTGGCACAGTTCATGGCCTTGGCAAGAATACGGGCAATGGTTGTCTTGCCGGTTCCCCTCGGCCCGGTCAGAAGAATGGCATGGGGCACACGACCGGATAGAATGGCATTGGTCAGGGTGGTCGTTACCTGGGGTTGACCGACAACCTTGTCAAAGGTCTGGGGACGGTATTTAAGAGCTAAAACACGGTATGACATTTTACCCGAAAAAAAGCTGAAAAAAAGAGGATGGCGGAGAGAGAGAGATTCGAACTCTCGGTACCTGTAACAGTACACACGCTTTCCAGGCGTGCACCTTCAGCCACTCGGTCATCTCTCCGCAGTAACAATGACTCGGTGTTAATATCCTGTTTTGATTTTTGTGTCAAGTAAGTAATGGTTTCATCAATTTTAATTTTGGTTTTTTTTATGAAACTCCCTACAAGAAACTTGAAACAAGATCCTGACTCCCTTCTGCTGTCGAATTTCACTCTTCGTTGTGTCCGTAAGGACGTGTGGGTTATAAAAACATGGCGGGAAGCATGGTTAAAAATGGGTTGCTGTTGTTAACGGCTGTGAGGATGAAAAGCTCGGCTGGTTTGTTTTTTTTCGTGTGTATGAACCTTATGGTGGAAGGTCTCAGGTTGTGGAGTCTTGTCTTGTCAACAACTTCATGGAGTCTCTCCATGGGAAAAATGATCATGAAACGGCCATGGGCGGTTAGAATTCTCGTTGCTGCGGCAAGGAGCTGGTCAAGGGTGAGCATAACCTCATGGCGGGCAATGGCTCTCTGGGAGTCGGGGTTGATTCGTCCGCATCCCTGTTTAATGTAGGGAGGGTTGGTGACAACAAGGTCTACCCGCCCGCCAAGATCTCCAGGCATAAGCTCTCTTATGTCCTTTAAAAGAATGGAGACCCTGTTGGTTAATTTGTTTTCCTCGACGTTTTTTCTTGCAATGGCCGCAAGCGCCGCCTGGATCTCAACGCCGGTGGTGCGGGTTTCAGGGTGTTTCTTGGAGATTATAAGGGAAACAATGCCGCAGCCGGTACCAAGATCTGCAATCCTGTCGTTGGGGAAAGGATTTGCTTGGCCTGCAAGGATGATCGGGTCAATTGAGAAGCGATACCCCGTCTCCGGCTGCAGCATCTTTAATGATAATTCAGGTGTGCAGTGTTGCAATTTTGAATCGAAGCTCTTTTACAAGGGGCCTGCCAAGGGCCTGGTTAAGTCGTGTCTTAAGGTCGGCTTCCATGAATCGTAAATGCTGAAGCCAGACACTGCTTGATACGTGAACGATAAGGGTTCCATCCTTAAAAGCCCCGGGCTTTGAGTTCTCAGCAACGCTTTGATCCAATGTCCCATCCCAAAGGTCCCAGATCCGTGTCATGTCAAGGTCCTCGCTTGGCCGCAGACTGTCAAGGGCCTTTGCGAGGATGGAACCAATGGGAATGAGTTTTTTAGATATTTTATTCATTGTATTGACTTCGGATCACCTTTTTATCGAGTTTGCCAACCCCTGTTTTTGGAATGGAATCCACGAGTAGAATCTGGTCGGGAATGCCGTACTTAGGAAGATTTCCCAGGTCATACTGGTCAACAAAGGCCTGCTTTATATCGGCCTCAAGGTCCTGGCCTTTCATCTCTTCCTTTAGAACTACAAGAACAATGGGTCTCTCTCCCCATTTCTCGTCGGTGATACCTA